>Ga0316616_100000006_pt1 | contig 65143 bp, 79 predicted proteins | sample OWC_Aug_M1_C1_D1_FD_207660 | JGI IMG/M metagenome (GOLD analysis project Ga0316616, IMG submission 207660) | Wetland soil microbial communities from Old Woman Creek delta, Ohio, United States - OWC_Aug_M1_C1_D1_B | ecosystem: Environmental > Terrestrial > Soil > Wetlands | place: USA: Ohio... | reverse complement strand
GCCAACGGCAGACCGGTACGGCATCGTGGCAATCCGCAACGTCTCGGCAACGGTCTGGGAAATCGAAGTGCTGCGTTCTGGAGTCAGCGCCACTATTCCAGAGGTCTACGTCTTCTGTGACCCGCGCGGGATGATTAACCCGCCAACTACCGACTACGGCATGCAAGTCATGCGCGACGACAACACGCCGTCCTTTGACAGCAGATTCAACCCGCTGATCGTGACCGGTGGTATTCAGGTGGCGCCGCCCTCGAACCCGCTGACGGTAACCCCACCAACTCTGACCGCCCGGTTCTGCGGCGGGCCGGCGGCAGATTACCTTGGCCCGAACAACGAGAACACCTACCCGGTGACAACCGGAGCCACCAAGCCGATCTTCTTCTATCCGTCGATTGCCCAAGCGCAAAGGCAGTTCCACTTCTACGAGGAAGAGCAGCAGTGCGACGGTATCAATTACGGGGTCTGTATTGGCTTTAGCAGAGCCTATGAGTTCTCAAGTGACTACTGGGCCTTCTATCGCGGTGGAATAAGGTCTGTTGGAGGTTACATATTCGCAGGTTGGGTAACAGCAGAATTTGGATGCAACTGGTGGCGAAAAGAATCCAAGACGCTGATCGAGATTATTGGACTGGGCGACAAGAGTTCTGTCGGTGGCGTGTGGCCATACAGCAATGAGACGCTGAATCTGGCGCCAACGGCCGTCATCATCTCGGATGGGAGTTTCTATGATTGATCCATTCACCATTCTTTCGACGCGCGTTGAGGCAGACGGCTCGACTGGAGTGCTCTATTCAGTGACGAACACCGTCTTGATTTCAGATTCGGAGCGGCTAACCAAGAAGCTGGAAGGCTATTACAACTCCCCGGCCGGTGAAGATCCAAAGCTGGGGCTGTTGGCCCACTTGCAGCAAGGAGGGTGGGTCGAATGATCGAGCAAATGATGTGCGACGGCGAAGAGCGCGTGGCCTACCGCCGGGGGACACCAGAGTTCAACGCGGAGGTTGCAATCCTGCGCCACCGGTTTCCTACGATCAAGCCTGAGTCGTGGTATTCGATTTCCACGCCGCAGTTCAACTCGATCTACGGCGACTCGATTGTGTCGGTGGTGTTCGGTGCCAACCCGGCATATCACGGGGAGCTGGGCGCAGCCGGCCGGAAATACTTTCTCGAAAAGGGCTGGGTGTACGACAAGGTCTACGAGTTCTTGCGCCCCGGGGCGTGCACGCTTCCAATCCCAGTTGGCGGCAAGGGCATGTACGTCGGCAAGCTGGTCAACGTCTTTGGCCAACCCGGTGACGAGGACATGACGCGCTACCAGTGCCTGTATTTCATGCACCCGAACCATGCGGCGGTGGAGCAGTGGGCCGGCAAGACCCTGCCGCAGGGCGCCTATTCGACGTTTTACGCGGCGACCTTCGACACCGAGGACGGCAACAAGCTGCTGCGCATGAAGACCTACATTTACCACGATCAGAACGATCTTTTCTCGGATTGGGACGTGGTCTACATCCGAGACTGCAAGCGGTTCGGGGTGCTGGACAACATCAAATAACCCCCCGATTGGGAGAATCGAAGGATGCAGACTACCCTTCTTGCGCCCGTGAACCACCTAATCGCGGCCCCGGTTGCACCGTTCGGGCCGTTTTCGGCGCTGGCGCAAGGGGATGACTGGCGCGGAAAGCTGGAGCGACTAGACGCCGTTCTGGCCACCGTGCCGCAAGTGGACATGCCGGTAACGCACCGGTTCTCCCGTGGCGTCTATTGCCGCGAGCTGCTGATCCCCAAGGACACGGTGCTAACCGGGCGGATTCACAAGTACAGCCAGATCAATATCTTGCTGTCTGGTGAAATTTCTGTTCTCACCGAGCACGGCATCCAACGATTGAAGGCGCCGCAAGTATTCGAGTCCCCCGCCGGGGCCAAGCGGGCAGGGTACGCGCACGAGGATACCCGCTGGCTCACTATCTGCGGCACAGACACGACAGATCCTGACGTGCTGGAAGACGAACTGACCACGCGCTCCTACGCTGAATACGATGCGTGGTGCGCTGGATTGATTGAAGGAGACTGACATGGCCTTTGGACTTAGCGCGGGAGCCGCCGCCCTTGTGGGCGCAGTTGCAGCGCCCGTCATTTCGAGCGCCATCATAGGCGACCACGGTGCAGGCCGCGCAAACAATGCAGCGGCCGACGCCAACGCCATGCAGACGCAGATTGCGGCTGATCAATGGGGCCGCTACAAGGAAATCTACGAGCCGCTGGAGCGTCAGGTTGTCCAAGAGGCGCAGAACTACGACTCGCCGGAGAACTACTCGCTCGCGGCCGGTGACGCATCGGCTTCGGTGGCCAGCCAGTTCGGCAAGGCCCGTGACCGACTGACCCGCACCCCGGGCATGGATCCGTCGAGCGCGGCCTACCAATCCAGTATGGTCGGCCTCGATCTGGCCCAAGCGGCCAACGATGCCACCGCGCAGAATCTCGCCCGCAAGAACGTCAAAGACACGGCCTACGCCCGCAAGACGGCCGCGCTGGGGGTTGGTAAGGGGCTGGATGCTACTGCGTCTAGCGGCCTAAACTCGGCTGCGACAGCCAACGCTTCTATGGCCCGCCTTGGTTTGGAGCAAACCAATCAGCAAGCCGGTGCGATCGGACGTGTAACCGATCGTCTATTCAACCACTCCGGCCCAGCCTACTTCCAACCAACCGGCGGCGCAGGATCTTTAAGTGGCAATGGCTCTGTTCAAGGCAATCCCGACTACATCTACGACCTATAAGGAGCCATCATGAACCTCGGACTCGGGATTATTGCCGCCGACGAATACTTCAAGGAGGGCGACCGCCGCAAGGTGCGCGACTACGAGCAGGCCAAGCGTGACGCCGAACTGTCGGTGCTGGACGACAAGACCAAGTCAGAACGCTCCGGCTACCAGTTGCGTGACGCTCAGAACGTGGCCAATACAAGCCTGCTGCCGCAGCAGACCGAGAACGCCAAGACCAAAATTGGTTTGGAGACAACCGATCTGGCTGGTCAGGTCGCGCGTCAGCCGACGGAAATCAAGACCAAGAACATCAACGCCGACGTGGGTCTTTCCAACGCGCAGAACGAGCAGACCAACTTGCCGACCAAGCAGGCCATCACGAACAACACGCTGCAAGGCCAATTGCAGCAGTCCAAAGCCGATCTGGACAACCTGCCAGAGAAGATTCGGCAGGCCGCAGTGTCTGGCCAGCTTTCCGCGCAGGGCCAGAGTGACGTGGTGCTGGGCACGCTGGCGCAGATCATCTCGCGTCAGGATAAGGCCGGTGCGCTTGATTTTGCCAACCGTATTGCCAAGGTCAGCGACATCATGCCAAACACCAACGGCAAGACATTCACCGACATTGCGCCGGTGCGCGGTGGCCCGCAAGGCGACGGCTACAACTTCACCACGTCCGACGGCGTGACCAAGTTTGTGCCGGTTCAAGCTATGCAAGCGGCGCTGGGCAAGATGAAGACGGGCGAGTACCAGTTCATCCACGACAACTACGGAAACGTCTGGGCCGGCAACAAGTCCACCGGCACGGTCACGCAAACGCACCAAGGCGACCCCAGTGCGCGTCATTCCATGCACAGCCCAGCAGATGTGCAGTCGGCCGAATGGCTCATGTCCAAGGTGCCCAAGTTCAAGAACAACCCGGAATTGGCTTGGGAAGCCGTGCGCTCTTCCAAGGAGAAGACACGCACCGCGTTTGTCATGGACTATGTGGCCAAGAACGCGCTGCCCGGTCAGGACTCCAAGAAGCTCGCAGACGATGCTGGAAAGCTCTACGACGAGCTGCGCAAGTCGCAAGCACCAGAGCCGTCAAATAACCCGGCTCCGGGCACACTTGACCCGCGCATTAGCAACCTCATCGGCATCCCTTCACAGTAAGAAGCCTTATGGAATCGAATCAGAACTTTGGTGATCTTCTCAATACTTCTAAGACTGGTTCGATTCCAGCCCCCTCCGGTGGAGGCGGCGGGTTTGGCGACCTCCTGACCGAGCGCGAGCGCAAAGCCGCGCAGCCCGTCAAGGAATACAAGCCTGTCGATACCGAATCCCTGCGAGGCTTGGCCGCGCAAGAGGGTGCCGAGCATCTGCTGCCGGTGATCGGTGCGATCTACGGCCAAGAATCCGGTGGTGGCGCCAACGCCGTCACCAGTGTGGACGGCGCCCGGGGCGGCATGCAGATCACGCCCGACACCTTCCGGCGCTACGCCAAGTCCGGGGAGGACATCAACAACGCCGACGACAACATGCGCGTCGGCATTCGCATCATCAAGTCGCTGGGCGACAAGTTCGGCAACGACCCAGCCAAGATTGCCACGGGCTATTTCTCCGGCGACGGCAACGTCAACCCGGGGCAGGGCAGCGCATGGAAGAACGATGCAGCCGACGGCAACGGCAAGCGGGTTTCGAGCTACGTCAGCGATGTGCTTGGCCGCGTTGGAGCTGCGCCTGCGCAGCAGACCAGCACTGGCGCCGACCTCGGCAAGGCACCCAAGTGGGCCGACGTGGAAGCCAAGGCCGAGTACGCAGCATTAAGCGCGGAAGACAAGGCCAAGACCAAGGCGGCGTATTTCGACTACTGGATTGCACCGCACGCTGGCGCCCAAAAGGATGCCCTGCGCCAGCGATTCTTGGCCAACAATGGCCAGAACGTGCCCACGACCGACGACACCGTCGATACCTTGACGCCTCCACGCCAATCGGTGATGGAGGGGCAACCCGGGCCGCAGGCTCTGCCGACCGACAGCAAGGTGCCGGTGCGCCCAGAAGTGCTGGCCGAGTTCAATGCCAAGTGGGACGCGGCCACGCCAGACCAACGCAAGGCCATGGGCAAGATCCCCGGCTGGGTTGGCCAGCTCGCCCGCTCGCGCTCCGGCCAGTACGAAGCGTTTGACGCCAGCAACCCGGGCAAGACCATGCTGGGCATGGACACCCGCGCCGAGTCCCGCGCCGGCCGTCTGGCAGCGGCCGGGGAAGATCCGCGCTTTGCGGCTCGCATTGGCCAAGACGCAGCCGCAGCAGGCGTGGCCCCGGGCAATGAAATTGCCTTCGCGCAGCGCCGGGGCGTGGCGCAGAACTCGACATTCGACTTCGACACCAAGCAGGCCTTCGACCCGAATGCGCCAAACACAGGCCTGAACAACGCACTCACACGCGGGTTGGCCAAGGGTGGACTTGGCATGGGTAAGGCCATCACTGGTTACGGCGAGTTCCTGTCCGACGTGATGGGGCTGGACGAAGCCAATAAGTCGATGCGCGAGAAGAGCGAGTTCCTGCGCGGCAAGGAAGATGCCATTGGATCCCACGGAACAATGCTGGAGCGCAATCTGGAGGGCGCGATCGGCAGCATCATCCAGCAGTTGCCGCTCATGATCGCTGGCGCCAAGACAGGGGCCGAGGCAATCCCGCTGGCAGGCATGGCCGTGCAGACCTTTGGCCAAGAGTACAGCGACGGCCGCGCCAAGGGCCAGAGCATCGGAGAGGCCACCACCCGCGCGGGCATCTTTGCGGCATTCGAGGTCATCGGCGAGAAGTTTGGTTTGGGCGACACGCTCAAGGCTTATCGCGCCGCCGCACAAGGATTGCCGTCTGACCAGATCATTAAGTTCTTGTGGTCTGCGCTCAAGAAAGAAATCCCCGGAGAGGTTCTGACAACCACCGGCCAGTTCGCCACGGACAAGTTCATGCCGAAGGGCGTGGCCCTCAATCCGAATGCGACTTTTGAGGACTACCTGAAACAGGTCGGGGACACCATCGTCCAGACCATCATGCAGTCTGGCATTCAAGGTGCTGGCACTACGGGCGTCGGCAAGGCGGTCGAGTTCCTGAATCAAGCCCACATGCCAGAGGATCAGTTCGCCCGGGCATTGAGCGGAGACATCAAATCCCGCCAGTTCACGCGCGAGGGCATCAACGAGCAGGTTATCCGCTCGATGAATCCCAACAACGCGATCACCATGCCACCCCCCGGCGGCGCGACCCAGATCCCGGGGCGCCCCACGGTCACACCGGCCGAGGAAGCTGGTGCACCGGCCATCAATGCGCCGACCACCGGGGCGGTCAACACGCCTCCCCCTACCGAGACGCACAGCGATCAGGACGTGCGCGACTTCGCCGAGACGCGCATCGAGGCGCTGCAAGCCAAGCAAGCTGGCGAAGGCGACGACCAGCACGCCACGGGCACGCTCACGCCAACCGAGCAAGATGAACTGCGCCAGCTTGAAGCGGCTGGCGATGACGTGGCCAAGCTGCGTCAGATGTACGGCTTCGACCAAACCCAACCGGAGAACTCTAATGAAACTCAGCAACAAGACCAAACAAATGGGCCTGCACTCGGTCAAGGGGCCGGCAGTGACACAGGCCAAACCGCAGGCATCGGCCAAGAATCAGGGGCCGGCACCGGTGGCGCCGAAGTCGGTGCCCCCGCAGGGCAACGATACGAAGGGCTATCAGCCCAAGATGCGCTAGACCCCAAAGCCGTACTGCGTGAAATTGGCCGACTGTCCGACGAAGCCTTTGGTGGAAATCACCCCAGCGTTCCGTCAATTTCGTTGGCCGACGGGACTTTTGCAGGCTCTGGAACGCTCAACATGGACGGCAACGGCAATGTCGTGCTGACCCGCGTTGCAGACAATGAGGATCACCTTGGCAAGAGCTGGCGCCAGATTGGGCGCGAAGAGTTGATGTCCACGTCGATGTGGCACGGCGGCGGAAGAGGAATACCAACGTCAGGAATGTCCGGTTGGGATCAGTCGTTTGGCACAACCAGCCGCCCCGATCGCGTTGTCGGCACGTTCACGATTCCTGTGCAAGACCTTATTCAGGCGATTCGTGATGGCAATGCCGTTCTTGGCAATGTTGGCGAAGGTGAGATTGTCCTGAACCCGTCCTTTGCCAAGCGGTATTTGTCGCACCTGAACGGAAAGACCGTCACAGAAACCAACGAGCAAGACTCCGACATTCCTGACATCGGCGCCCCCAGCAACGTCTCCGAAGAGGAAGCAATGCGCTCAATGGGCTTCTCCGAGCAGGAAATTGCAGACCTACTAGGAAATAGAAATGCCCCTCAAGCCCCAGAAGCCCCGGTGCCCGCAGTGCAAGAAGAAGCACGGCAAGGAACGGGAGTGCCCGAAACCGACTACGGCACGCTGAACCTTGGCCAGTTCCAAGAGCAGCACTCAGATCCGTATCGGGTGCCGGCCGGGGTTCTGACCACTGACCTTACCAAGCTCACCGACGAGCAGGTTCATGAACGCTTTGGCCGCGACGATTTGGTCACCTTGGCCAAGCTGCTCAACACCAACGTGAGCGGCAGCAAAGCCGATCTGCTGGCCAACATTCGCAAGGTGCAGGACAACCGCTCCCGCATGCGCAATGTGACCCGCGAACAGCTCGACGCCATGACGGTGCCGGAGCTGCGCCAACTGGTGACCTCGCTGGGCGAGGATAGCCGGTACAAACCAAAGGATGCGCTGGTCGATATTGCCGCCAACTGGCGCGACAAGAGCATCCAGCACACCCGCGACATGGTGGCCGAGAGCAACCATGTGCGCCATGTCGTGCGCTCGGTGATCAATGGCAATCAGGATGTCAGCGACGAGAACATTCGGCGCTACGGCGAAGAGCTGTGGAATGCGGTAGATCCGGCCAAGCACCCGGAGCTGTACCAAAAGCTGCTCAAGAATCGGGCCACTCGCCTGTTTGTGCCGCCGCTCGATGACGTGCCAAGCACCATTGCACGGCTGCGCGAGGAAGCGCAGCGCGTCAAGGACGACCTGAAAGCGCAGAAGCTGGACGATCTGGCTGACGCGCTGGAGGCGCTGGACAACAAGCGCAAGGCCGAACTGGCGCCGCCCAAGACCGAGAAGGAAGCCAAGGAACGTAAGCAGCCTGATCCCACTGGCGGGACGCCGGAGGAAGGGGCCGGGGGCACCCAGCCGCCGCAGGCTGCGCCCCAAACCGAAGCCGAGGCCAAGAAGGCCAAAGCCCAAGCCGACCTTGACGCCGCACTGGGCGAGCTGGGCGACATCCTCGGCAAGGGCACGCGCATGAACATCGTGCCGGAGGAAGAGCACAAGCTGCTTCCGGTGCTCACAAAGGTCATGGACGCTGCTTTCCGGCTGGGCTACTACAAGTTCAAGGACGCGGCCCGCTTTGTGTTGTCCACGATCCGCGAGAAGCTGGGCAAGGACGCGGCCGACCAGATCACGCTCGACCACTTGCAGGGCGCCTACATCGGCATGGCTGGTAAGTACCAGTCCGAGGGCACGGCATCGAGCAAAAAGGACGTGGTGGCCGTTGAATCACTGGCCGAGCTGGAGCAGGAAGACAAGCCGACCGAGACAGAGCCGGTGGCCACCGCCATCGACCTGCAATACCCCGAGGGCCGGTACAAGGTGGCAAAGGCGCTGGCCGACGATTTCATTGGCGGCGCCAGCTTCGCCTCCATCATTGAGGCCCGCAAGCGCATTGGCGAGCTGATCGGCAAGAAGATTGACCCCGGCACCGAGTTGGCCAAGCTGGCCGACGAGACGATCGAAGCGGCCGTTGTCATCGCCGCCCGGGACATGGTCGAGGCCGGTCGCAAGCAGGGCCGCAGCGCACAGGTCATCTACGACCGGTTGCTGGCGCTGTACAACGCGCAGCCGAACCTATCGGTGCGCTCGTCCACCAGCGTGCGCGAACAGGCTTACAGCACGCCCGTGCCGCTGGCCTTTGTGGCCTCGGAGCTGGCGGGCATCAACAACAAGACGAAAGTGCTGGAGCCGACCGCCGGCAACGGCATGCTGCTGATCGGCGCCGGCATCAAGAATGCCGTTGTCAACGAGCTGAATCTGGCCCGCGCGGCCATGCTGCGCCAGATGGGCTTTGACCCGACGCACAAAAACGCGGCCACGGAGAACGTGCGCCACTCAGGCTACCCGGTAGATGCGGTGATTGCCAACCCGCCTTTTGGAGTCGTCAAGAACGACAGCGGTGACACCATCGTCTACCGCGCCGAAGTGTCGAGCACGGCCTTTTATCAGACCAGCGAAATCGACCATGCCATCGCATTCAAGGCGCTGGCCAGCATGAAGGACGACGGCCGCGCCGTGCTCATCGTCGGCGGCTCGAACGCGACCAGTGAAGAAGGGCGCCGTGGCGACTATCGCGGTAAGAACAAGCGGGCGTTTTACTTCAACCTGTACCAAAACTACAATGTCGTTGACCACTTCACTGTGGATGGCTCTCTTTACGCCAAACAAGGCGCGAGCTACCCGGTGGATGTCATCGTCATCGAGGGGCGCGGCAAGTCGTCCCGTGATCTTCCCGCCGCCGATCTGCCCAAGGTGATCGGCTCGTATGACGAACTCAAGGAGAAACTGAATGGCACTCGTAGCGTGGGCACCGAAGGGGATGGCAGCACCGCTGGAACTGATAGCGGTACGGATCAACCCGGGGCAAGTGACGGAGCGGGAGTGGATCGAAGCCCTAGCGGATCGGGTGCAGGAACTGGCGAACAAAGCGGGCGCAGTGGAAACGATGCAAGCGTGCCGGAATCTGGACGTACCGGAACCGGAGGAAATCGAGGAAGCGGGACAGGCACTGGTACTCAACAACCTCAATCTACGGACAAACCTCAATCTGGCAATGCCGGCGAAGCATCCGTTCCCGGCGACAGCGGGCGAGCCGGCACAGGAACTCAAGGACGCACTGGAGCTGGAACTGAGCGACTGGGTGGAACAAGCGTTGTCGCTGGTGAGCGCGTCGAGTCTGGACTGAACGACCGCCGGGGCGAAGAGCAGGAAACATCCGGCCAAGTCGCCTACGCTCCGCACTCTCAAGCTGCATCCGTGGGCACGCTCGTGCCCCGGGCCATGGCCGGTGCCATCGAGGCATCGCTCCAGAAGATCGAGGACACGCTTGGCAATCTGGACGAGTACGTTGCAGATCGGCTTGGCATGGACATCGAGACGGTACGCACCAACTTCTCGGCCGAGCAGGTAGACGCGCTGGCGCTGGCCATCAAGAACGCCGAAGAGGGCCGGGGGTTCATCATTGGCGACCAGACCGGTATCGGTAAGGGCCGGGTGGTCGCGGCCATGATCAAGTACGCCATCGTCAACGACAAGACGCCCATCTTCGTCACCGAGAAGCCGAACTTGTACTCGGACATGATTCGGGACTTGGACGACATCGGCATGACCGACGAGCTGGGGCTGGACACGGCCAAGCCCAAAATTCTGATCACCAACGGCTCGGAGTCGATACCCTACACCCTGCTGCGCACGGTCAATGGCGAGGTCACCGAGAACAACCTGACGCTCAAGGCGCCCAAGTCTGGCGAGCCGCTGAACAAGCTCTTCCGCGACATGATGGAAGGCGAGAGCTTGGGCGACTACAAGGTCATCTTCACCACTTACAGCCAGTTGCAGACGGTCAAGGGCAAGGTGACCGACCGCATGAAGTTTGTGCAGCAGTTCGGCTCGTCCAACTTCATGATCTTCGATGAGTCGCACAACGCTGGCGGCGCTGGGCCTCAACGCAACAAAGCACGCAGCAGTGAGCAACGCGAAGCAGAGGGGTCTGCTGACCAAACAGGCCGCGCTGCATTCGTGCGCGGGCTGGTTGATCGTGCATTCGGCACCTTCTTCTCGTCGGCCACCTACGCCAAGCGGCCCGACGTGATGGATCTGTACTCCAGCACCAACATGAAGCTGGCTGTGGACAAACTCAGCCAGTTGGCCGAGGCCATCAAGACCGGCGGCGTGCCCATGCAGCAAGTGGTGGCCAACATGCTGACCACGGATGGCCAGTACATCCGGCGCGAGCGCACCTTTGCCGGCGTCTCCTACGACACGGTCGAGACAGCGGTGGACAAGCAGACGGCCGAGAACATGGCCAAAGCCATGCGCCGCGTGCTGGCCTTCTCCCGGGCCAAGGAAAAGGCCGTCAAGGAAATCCAGTCCGAGATGGACAAAGAGGGCGCGATGGTCAAGGAGATGGGCGGCGAAAAGGCCACCATCCAAGGGTCGAACTTCGGCTCGGTCATGCACAACCTGATCGACCAGATGCTGCTTTCGCTCAAGGTGCAAGACAGCGTGCGCCACGCCATCGAGCGCCTGAAAGCAGGCGAGAAGGTGGTGATGACCGTCTCGAACACCATGGGTTCGTTCCTCCAGACCTACGCGGAAGAGATGGGCCTGAATGTGGGCGACCCGGTGGCCCTGACCTTTGCCGACCTGTACCAGCGGTACTTGGAGAAGCAACGCTGGGTGACCATCAAGGACGCCCGTGGCCAGAAGAACCAGCGCCGCCTGACCGATCAGGAGCTTGGCCCCGGTCTGGTCAATATGTTCAACGAGATTGGCCAAGAGATTGCCAATTCTGGGTTTGGCTCGGCTCCGATCAGCCCCATCGACTACATGCACAACGAGCTGCGCAAGGCAGGCTACAAGACCGACGAAATCACGGGCCGCACCATCACGCTCAACTATTCTGAGGTTGGCGTAGGAGAGGCTAGGGAAGAAACAAAATTCAGCTTCAAGACCCTAGAGCAGGGAGAGCAAAAGACGGAGTGGTATTCGGCCTACGCGAACGCCAAGCCATACCAGATGCAAGGCAATGATTTCGATGTTGGGAAAGTGATTGCTGATGACAATTCTGGAAGCAACCGCGCTGTAATCGTCGGCCGTGTGAAGGAGTCGAAGGAGAAGAACGGGAATCTCTATTTCGTGGCCAAGAACTTGAAGACTGGCGAGTTGTTTGTCTCCAGTCCACCCATGTCATTCCCGACAGGGGAAACGGCGGAAGTAGATAAGAATTACCAAAGCGAACTGGATGGGTTTAGCAAGGCTAGAGGGGCGTCTTCCGCAGGCCCGAAAATCACCAGCCGCAGCGCCAACATCCGGCAGCGGGTCAACGCGGTGCGCGGATTCAACAACGGCGACATCGACGTGATCATCCTGAATCAGGCCGGATCCACTGGCCTGTCGCTGCACGCATCTTCCAAGGTCAAGGACAAGAAGAAGCGGCACATGATCATCGTGCAGGCCGAGAAGAACATCGACACGCACATGCAGATGCTGGGCCGTGTGCACCGCACTGGCCAAGTGATCGCCCCGGCCTACTCGCAGATGATGGCCGACGTTCCCGCCGAGATGCGGCCCGCAGCCGTGCTGCTCAAGAAGATGGCCAGCTTGAACGCCAACACCACCGCTTCGCGCAAGTCCAGCGTGACGGCCGAGGGCGTGGTGGACTTCATGAACGACTACGGTGGCCAAGTGGTGCAGGAGTATCTGCGCGACAACCCCGACGTGCTCGAAGCCATCGGTGGCAACAAGATCATTTCGCTGGTCGAGGATTCGTCCGAAGCCACCGAAGACGACATTCGCAAGTTCACCGGCTATGTGCCGATCCTGCCCATCAAGCAGCAGGAGGAAATCTACAAGGATCTGATCGACCGCTACAACGAGCTGCTGGAGCGCGAGAACACGATGGGCACCAACAAGCTCGAAGCCAAGGCCGTTGACCTTGACGCCGAGACGCTGAACACCCGCCAGATCACCGAGGACAAGGGCGACCCCTCGATCTTTGCCGCTCCGGCAAACATGGAACAGGTCAATGTCAAGCGCACTGTCAAGCCGTATTCGTCCAAGGAGGTCAATGGCCTGATCGAAGAGAGTCTGGACGGCAAGAGCGCCCACCAAATTGCGCGTGAGAACATCGAGGATCTGCGCGATCGCATGATTCCATGGGCCAAGGAGCGCATTGCCAAGATGGAAGCGCAGCCAAACGCCGACCATCTCCAGATTGAGGCGCAAAAGAACCTGCTCAACATGATCTTGGGCAACACCAAGGCCGCGCTGGAAACCTACCAAATCGGCATGTCCGTCTCGATCAAGGACAAGCTGGGCATGATCGTCTACGGCGTTATCACCGACATCAAACCGGCCAAGCGCACGGCCAACCCTGCGGCCGGGTCTGACTGGAAGATGACGATTGCGCTGGCCAACGGTGACGCCAAGAGCCTGAACCTGACTTTCAGCCAGCTCGGCACCAAGTACCAACTGGCCCGCGAAGACCAGATCAACTGGTTCAACCCAGAGACGCAGCAGCTCGAATACATCTCGGTTCTGGCCGTCTTTGACAAGGGCACCACGGCCCGCCGCGAGAAGCGGTGGATGGTGACCGGCAACATCTTGGCCGGGTATGCCAAGTTCCCGGGGCAGATCATCACCTACACGCGCAAGGACGGCACAACCGGCCAAGGCGTGCTGATGAATCGCCAGTTCGACTTCGACAAGGAAATGAAGAACCAGCCCGTCGGCATCAAGACCGGGGCCGAGGTTGTGAAGTTCCTCGACAACTTCAAGGGCACGGTGGGCACCGAAGACGGCGTGCTGCGCATCACCAAGCAGAGCAACCGCTACAACTTCATCGTGCCGTCGTCCAAGAAAGAGGGCGGCACCTACTTCCTAGACAAGCAATTCACCGACGTGCTGCAAGGCGACTTCTACAAGCGCGGCAGCGTCATGGTGGCGTCGATGTTCTACGGGGAAGACGCGGCCAAGGCCATCGACTACCTGATCACCGGACGGCAAGAGACGCTGGTGGCGCTTACTCACCAAGAGCAGGCCCGCGAGATGCTGGGGCAGAACAAGCCTCAAGTCTTGAACGACCTCAAGGTCAGCCCGTCCTATGCGTTTGCCGGTCTGCCGGATTCCGTTCGCGTCAACGCACGAGGAAAACTCAATTCGCTGGAGCGCAAGCTCGACGCGGGCAAGATCACCGAGGCCGAGTACGTCTTTGGCGTGCGGGAAATCACCCGCATGCTCAACGATCAGGCCGACGACCGCAAGATTGCCGAGGTCGAGCGCGGCCGTCGGCGCGGTGCTGACTGGGTGGTCGCCCAGTTGATGCGCGGCGTGGCAGACGGCTTGGTGCCGCGCAATCAGGCCGAGTTTGCCAAGTGGCTGCTGGATCAGAACCCGCACTTGGCCAATGACCTCGGCTACTCGATCAGCGTCAAGAGCGACCTGACCTCACGCGGCAACTACAACCCGATCAGCCGCGTCATGAAGCTGTTTGCGGCCAATCTGGACGAGAACGGCAACACGGCCGTGCACGAAATCCTGCACCACGTCGAGCAGATGATGCCGCACATGGTTCAGGGTGGCGTGCTGCGCGAGTGGCAGCGCCAATGGGACGCCACCTACCGCAAGGCCACACCGGCCACCAAAGCGGCCATGCGGGCCATGCTGGAGGCCTCCATGGGCAACCAAGAGGCAACGAAGGCGGTGGCCAAGGCCTTCAACGACGGCACGCTGACCTACGACCAGCACTACCAGCTTTACAGCCCGTCGGAGTTCTGGGCGGTGAATGCCACGCGCATCGTCTCCGGCCGGTACGAGGCACGCGGCTCGTGGGTGTCTCGGGCAGTGCAGTGGCTCAAGGAGTTCTACCAGCACGTCAAAGGATTCCTCGGCCTGTCCAGTGACGCGCCGGTGCTGCGGGCCTTGAAAGCAGTCATTCAGGGCGAAGGTGACCTGAACAACGGCATGCTGGTGAACATGGACTACTCGCAGTGGATGGGCGAGAAGGGCACCGAGCAGAAGGCCGAAGTACCGAACCCGCAGGACATCATGGCCAAGATCAAGCGCGATGCCGCGCAGTTCTTTGGCAACTCGCAGAGCCTGCGCACGTTTGGCTGGTACGACCGGAGCATTGCTACCCAGTTCCACAAGGCGCTCAAGGACAACGACTACGGCAAGGTGTTTGGCTACATCAACGCCATGCAGAACGAAGTCTCGCTGACCTCGATCCGGCCGGCCGAGCTGGCGCCGGGAATCCTGCGCAAGGTGGACGATTTCAAGTCGGCCGTCTCCACGCTGACACTGGGCCAGCGCACGCACAAGAGCATGCAGGGCGCAGCTTCCGCGCTGTTCGCCGGCACGCTGCAAGGCGCAACCGTCATGGAGGGAAGGGTCTGGACGACCGACGAGCTGCGCAACAACTTCGGTCTGGACGATGCCGGGGTCGCGCTCTATGAGCAAGCCCGCGCGGCGATCGACGCCAGCCTTGACGAGGTCGCAGCAGCCGAAGCCTTTGCCCTGTGCCAAGGCTATGTGCCAAAGCAGGCCCGCCGCCAGATCATCGAGAACCCGCAGCACGCCAACCGGGTGCTGTTCGGTGCCCTGTCCAAGGGCAAGAAGATGCTGCAAACCACGCTGGACGCGGCCATCAAGTCCAAGGCCAGCCAAGAGCGCATCGACTACCTGACGGCCTCGATCGCCGCCTACACCGACACGGAAGAACGTCTCAAGGCGCTGTTTGGCAAGTCGCGCGACCTCAAGAAGGCCGGCTACGCGCCGCTGATGCGCTTTGGCCCGTACTCGCTGACGGTGCAGCGGATTGACCCGGCCACGGGTACGCTGGCCAAGGATCCAGACGGCAAATCAATCACCGAGTATTACCGCCAGTTCGAGACGGAAGCCGAAGCCAAGAAGGCAGAAGAGCGGCTGCGCATCAAGTACGCCGGCGACGACACGATCCGCATCACCCCCGGGGTCAAGAGCAACCTGACCCACGAGCTGTACCAAGGCCTGTCGCCAGAGACGCTGGCGCTGTTTGCCGACGAGGTCGGCGTCGATCAGGTCATGAAGGAGTTTTACAAGAACGCTCTGACCGAGCGGTCGGCGCTCAAGCGCAAGCTCGAACGCAAGGGAACTGCCGGGTACAGCGAGGATCTGCCCCGTATCTTGGCCAACTTCGTTACCAGCAATGGCCGGTTCGCAGCGCAGCGGTACTACATGCGCGACCTGAATAACGCCATCAAGTACATCCCCAACGCCAAGGGTGACGTGCGCGACGAGGCAATCAAGCTGCGCAAGTTCATGATGAACCCCAACGATAGCGGGGCAGTGCTGTCGTCGGTCATGTTTGCCCACTTCCTCGGCGGCTCGGTGGCGGCTGCGGCCATGAACTTGACGCAGACGGTGACCATGACCGGCCCGTACCTGTCCCAGTTCGGGGTCGGCACAGCCAGCGTGGCCATGGCCAAGGCCGTCCCGGTGGCCATGGGTCAAGTTCAGATCACGGACAAGGATCTGGCCAAGGCGCTGCAACGCGCCAGCCGCGAGGGCATTGTGGAAGCGCAAGAAATCTTCCACCTGTACAGCCAAGGCGCCCAAGGCGTATCACGCCAGTTGGCCAACCTCGCTTCGCGCGTGCCGGTGGTCGGAGAAAAGCTCAAGCAGGGCACCGAAGGCCTACGCGCCCGTGGCGAGGCATTTCTGACGCTGTGGGGCATGATGTTCTCGGTGGCCGAGAAGTTCAACCGCAAGGTGGCCTTCATTGCGGCTTGGAACGTGGCCATCGCCAACAACGAGCGCAACCCCTACGCCTTCGCGGTTCGTGCCGTCAACGAGACGCAGGGTATCTACAACAAGGCCAACCGGCCCAACTTGGCCCGCCCGTGGGGAGGCCGCGCCGTCTTCACGTTCAAGCAATACTCGATCATGTACATCGAGATGCAGCGGCGCATGTGGCGCGACGGTGGCGCCGAGGGCAAGCGTGCCGTGGCTCTGTCACTGGCCACACTGATCTTGCTGTCTGGTGCCGTGGGCGCCCCGTTTGCTGACGACATCATGGATCTGATCGACACGATCGGCCAGTTGTTCTTCAAGTCGGACACGAACATGAAGCGCAACATGCGCCGCTGGGCGCACGAGAAGTTTGGCGAGACGTGGGGCGACCTTGCCCTGTACGGCGTCTCGGCCAAGCTCCCGCTGGACTTCTCCGGCCGCATGGGTATGGGCAACCTGATCCCGGGCACTGGGGCGCTCAAGGTGTCGGAAGAGGGCAACCTGACGCGCGATCTGGCCGAAGCTGGGGGGCCGGCCGGAAGCATGGTTGAGAGCATCTTCAAGGCCAAGGAGGCCTACTCCGAGGGCAACACCCGCAAGGCGCTGGAAAACCTGTCTCCCAAGGCCATCAAGGATCTGATGGCCGCAGCCGACATGGCCAGCACGGGCACGGCCAAGGACTCCAAGGGTCGCAAGAACATGGACGTGACGCTGGCCGACGCGGCGATCAAGGCCGTGGGGTTCAACCCGACCAAGATTGCCGACGCCTCACGCTCTCGTGCCCCGGGCATGCAAGATGCCGCACTTCAAAAGCAAATGGAGTCGAGCATTGTGGATATGTGGGCGCGAGGGATTGCCACGCAGGACGATGCCCTGTCCAAGAAGGCTGCGCAGCGGCTGGAAGACTGGAACAAGCGCAACCCAGACACGCCGGTGAAGATCAACAGCGACCAGATCCGCAGCGCGGCCCGACAGTACCTGACGGATCAGAACACCCGGATCCTGAAATCAACGCCCCGGGAGCTTCGTGGTCGCGTCGGTCTTGATATTGCAAAGTGACGCGATAGTTGCATCGTTCTGACTCTTGACGGACGCGACATGCGTGGCCATCACGGCCATGCTGTCTTGCATCTTCTGGTATTCGACAATCGCCTGTTCGCAGCCGAACCGCTGGATCAGATTTTCAAGAGCTGGGGTGTGCATTACTCTGAACATGGGACTGTCTCTGTTGTTATTGGATGCCCGCGTTCGAGCAATACCCATGCCACGAAAATGGGTGTGGCTGTTGGTGTGGCAGCGGCAGGCAAACTGAGGCTGTTTGTGGCTGCTCGGAAAAGAAATAGGCCCGGGGTTACCGGGCCTAAGTCTTTGATTTTGGTAGGCGCGATTGGACTCGAACCAACGACCCCCACCATGTCAAGGTGGTCTGATTACCTATGAAGCTGCGCTCCTGTGTGGCTGTTTTTGTGGCTGTTTCCTAGACCACGGGAGTGCGTTGCCGGCGAACTGTGCCAAGTGCTCCGTGGATAAGTGCGCGTACCGTTGCACCATGCGAAGATCCTCCCAGCCGCCCAGCTTGGCCAAGGTTTCGATGGGGGTGCCTGCCATGATATGCCAACTAGCCCATGTGTGGCGAAGGCCATGCCAAGTGAATCCCTCGATCTTGGCCCGCTCCAGCGCAGCCGTCCACGCGGTCTTGATCTTCACCATCGGCTCGCCCTGTTTGCGGCCGCGCCCTTTGTACGGGAAGACCCACTCTTTTGACTTGCCATCTTGGCCAACCAGCACGTCCATGGCGTCGGTCGATAGGGGGATGCCTATCGCGCGGTTCGCTTTGGCCTGATCGGCGTGAATCCAGAGCATGCTACGGCTCATGTCGATCTGATCCCAGCGCAGCATGGTCACGTTGCGCTGGCGCAGGCCGGTGGAGATGGCGAACTTGGCCAAGGGTTTCAAGTGCGCTGGCAGTTCCTTGTAGAGCCGCTTCCATTCCTCGGCCGTCAGGAAGCGCAGCCGGCCGTTCTTGACCGGCTTGAGTGGCATCTTGAGCTGGTGGCCGGAGTACCGGCAGACGGCCACGATGATTGCCCGGTAGCGGTTGAAGGTGGCCGGGGTCAGGTGGGTGAGGTCGAATGAGTCGGCAGTCACGTCCCGCAGCGGCCAGTCTTCGTCGCCCAGCGACCGCAAGATGTAGCGGTCATTCTCGGAGCGCGGAGCGGCGTTGAGCCACGCTATGCAGGCCTCTTTCCATGAGATGCCAGATTGTTCCTGCGTGCGCAGGCGGGCGCGGAGGTCGTCGTAATACGCCTCGGCTTCTTTGCGATCGGTAGTCCGAGTGCTTTCTCGAATGCGCTGCCCGTTGTTGTAGAGCAGGACGTACCACGTTTTGCTGCCTTTCCTGCGGTATAGACCGTGCGGCATGGCTGTGGCTGTGGGTTGGAGGAAGGATATTGTGAACGCAGATACTCGATCAGGTCAACGTCGAGAAAGCGCCACTCGCGGCCAACCTTGGCGCCGGGGATAGCGCCGGCCTTGGCCCGACCCTGCAAGGTGACTGGGTGCAGGCCAAGAAGCGCAGCGGCTTCGATCAGGGTGAGGGTCTTCATGGCTAGAAGGGAATCTCGTCCCAGTCCCATTCTGGGCACCCGGTCTTGATGATGTCGGGGGGAGGGCGCACCCCCCCGGCCTTGTTGCACACGCCTTGCTGGAACTCTTTGCAGTCGTCGCACGACTTGTTGCGCAAGAGGTTCTGCCAATACTCCAGCTCGCGGCGGGCGATGTTGATACGGACTTCGATGTAGGCGCGGCTCATGCTGCACGACCCATAAGCAAGTAGCTGCCGACCTTCTGGGAAATGTTCATGCGACTAGACCCCATATCGCAGTCGATCACGCGCCAATACTTGCCGTCCAGCTTGACCGTGATGGTGTCCGGGGCTGGGATCTTGTCGATCATGGCCAGAGCCTTCTCAACGGTATCGGGGCATGCCAGCTTGCGCTTGTAGAACCAGTAGATTGCATGCTTCCTGACGAAGTGGCGCTCGTCCTCGATTGGCACCCATTCAACAAAGGAAGACGGGCCACACCAGTAGGTGACCTTTAGGCTCGGATCTTTACCGGCCTTGTGATGCGTTTCGTACTCGACAGAATCCACGGCGTAGACCTTGGGCTGCGCGAGCGCGGCCACCAGCACGGCTTCACTGGCCTCGGTGCCGTGGGGGGCTTGCCGTGGGAACTCGTGGCCGCACTGGGGGCACACCATGACCATAGTGGCCAGCAGCTCGTGGCAGTCCGGGCATTCCTTCACTGGAGCCACCGATACGCTGTCGCCCTTCTCGCCCTTGCGCTTAACGCGGATCTGGTCGATGGGGCCATGGCGCTCGATGTTGCCGGCGAAGTCCAGCACGAGGGTGTTTTCCTTGTCTTGATGTTTTCTCAACCCCCGGCCCATGATCTGCACATACAAGCCGGTGGACTTGGTCGGGCGCAGCATGATGATGCAGTCGATGTGCGGCGCATCGAAGCCGGTGGTCAGCAGGTTGGCATTGAAGAGGAAGCGAATGCGACCGGTCTTGAAGTCACCAATGATGCGGTCGCGCTCTCCTGCGGCCATGTCACCGCTGACGTGGGCAGCAGTCCAGCCGCGAGCGCGGGCCAGCTCTGCGCAGTGCGCGGCGTGCTCCACTCCGGCGCAGAACCCAAGGACGTGCTTGCGGTCGGCTGCGTACTGGGCGACCTCGTCCAGTGCACCCTCGATCAGGTGCGTCTTGTCCATGGCGTCTTGCAGCTCTTTCTCGACGTACTCGCCGCCACGGGTATGCACCTTGGCCAAATCGGCCTTGGTGGCGCCGTTCTTGGCCACCAGAGGGCAGAGCCAGCCATCCTTGATCAGCGTGCCCACGTCGGCCTCGTAGGCCACGTCGGTGAAGATCCGGCTGGAGCCTTCGGTCAGCAGGCCAGAGTCCATGCGGTAGTGCGTGGCCGTCAGCCCGATCACCTTGATCTTGGGGTTGTACTTGATCAGGGCGTCGAGAAAGCGCCGGTACATGGTGTCGCTGTTGCGCGGCACCAGATGGGCCTCGTCAATGATCACGAGGTCGGTGCTGGCAAACTTGGCCGGCAGCTTGTGGATGGACTGGATGCCAGCCACGGTGATCTGGTCTTTGACCTTCTGGCCAACACCAGCAGACCAGATGCCGATAGGCGCATCGTGCCAGTAGTTGATGATGGCCTTGGCGTCTTGCTCGATCAGTTCCTTGACGTGGGTGAGCAGCAGCACATTCATGCCGGAGTACGCGGCCATGGCCTCGGCGATGAACGCGGCCATGGTCAGGCTTTTTCCCGCGCCCGTGGGTAGGACGATCAGCGGATTGCCCGTGTGCTCGCCAAAGTAGGCCCAGATGGCATTGATGGCCTCGCGTTGGTAGGGGCGCAGCGTGATCATGTTGCTTCACCTAAGTGCTGTTTGATGGATTGGATGACTGCTTTGTTTTCACGAGCACACAGCCTCTGAATTGACTTGCTCATACCCTTGTTCATGTTGTCTGTGTTGCATCGGAGCTGTTCCAGAGCCTGCCGCAGCAGGGCATCACGTTCACGCACCTGATCGCCAAGGTCAGATATGACGCACCTTAGTTCTGCGTTGACTGTTTGGCCTTGGGGTGCGGTGTAGAGTGGGATGCAAAACCTTTCGGTGTATGCAAACCCATCACTCTTTTCTTCTGCTGCAATAACCGACCCGCAACCACCGTTGCTCATCCACGCCACCGGCTCCGCTTGCTCCTGTGGGGACAAACTGGGTTCCTTTTGCTCAATTGCCGAGCGGTTTTGTTCTTGTAAGGACAACTTCTCGCGGAGTCGCTCAATCTCTTGGGCGTGTTTGAATGCCAACAGGTTCGCATCTGCCAAGCCTTTGTTCAGCCGCTTGTTCTCTGCGCGGAGCGTCATGTAGTCACCCACTGCAACAAAGCCGCCGCCTTCATGCGCCTCTACTGCCCATCGCTGGACTGCTTTTGTTTCTTCAATCATGCTGTTGTCCCAACCATGATGCTGTCAGGAAGAGGAAACTCTGCACCGATCTGACGCCAAAGGTGCAGGCAATACGGGTGGTTGTTGACGTACTCGCTGCGCGGCGGGTGGTACTGCACCACGCAATCGGTGTCATCCCAGAACAGGTCTTTGATCTGGCACATCTCGTCCCATGTGGGGCAGCGATCTTTGCGAGACACACTGACGTGCTCCCAGCCAAGGCCATCTCCCGACATCACGAACACGCGCTGGCCGTGCTTGAGAGGGATTTCAAAGGCGCCGTTGTTGCCATAGGCCTCGGTGCTGGCCAAGCGGCCACCACGGACGCGGTATTTGTTGGGGACGTGGAAAGTCATACAGTCACTCCGATCTTTACTACTCCGTCAAATCCGGTGATGGTCAGCGTCTCGCCAATATCAAACCGAACAGGGGGTACTTTTTGATACAGCACTCCCTTGCCGCAATACATGAAATAGACAGTCAAGCCGTAATCGTCTCCGCGTATCTCGATTGCGTCGAATGGAACGTCGGCCAGAATTTCTCCGCTCAACAATTTACGCTTTAGCTCGTCGGTAACGTGCATGGCCATACGTCACCCCACAATCGTTGCGCCGAACTTCTGGCGGTAGTCTTCGATGCCGGGGTCGCAAATAGCCTTGTGGTCGGCAGCGGCGCTGATTTCTTGCGTCGAATACAGCGGGTATTCCTGCGGCGCGAAAGGCACTTGGCCCGTGGTCACGATGAACTCTTTGCCGTTGTCCTTGCGCTTGAAGTGAATCCAGCCATCCCCAGCATCCACCGGCTCGGCGTAGGTCAACAGAAACGGCAAGGGAAGATGCTGGGGGCAACCGGCCCGCTGCACGTTGATCGGGATGCTGTTGATGTTTGGATCTGGCGTGCCGGTCTTTGCACATGACCAGCGACCATCTCCCTGCTGCTCCGGGGTGGAGTGCACACAAGTTCGGCAAGAGACGGCAGGAACACGGCCAAGGTGGCACACAGGGCGGTGGTCGCACATCTTGCAGACGTAGTAACTTGGGTCTTCGGAGAGCTTCGAGGGCGGCGTCTCGGCGAAGATCACGCTCGGGGCACGGACTTGGATCTGCTCGAAGCGCACCTTGTCGAATGGCACGCGCTCGCTGTACAGCTCTTCGGTGTCTTTGTTTTTGGCCAAGTACAGAGCGCGATCCATGCCGCTCTGGCCCATGTACCACTGCATCTGGTCGTAGTGCTGCGGCTTGGACTTCTTCACCCCGTTCTTGGTCAGGTCGGCAAAGCTCTTGGCCGAGTGGGTCTTGAACTCAAGGACGTGCCACTTGCCACCGCCACCGGGGATATTGCGGGCGCAGCCGTCCATGTGGCCGCGCATGTGGCCAGCGTGGTCAACGAAGCCGAACTGCTTGCCATTGGCCGGGTTCACGTCGAATACCTCGGCACCAATGGCACGGAGGTCGGCCACCATGCGCGGCTCTTCCAAGTGTCCGGTCTGGAACAGGCGGTACATGCGCCCGTCGAAGTCGGCCTTGCTGGCCCAGCGGAAGTCGTACCAGAGTGCGCGGCTGCACTCTTTACCGATGATCGACGCACCCAGATAGGCGCGGCTGGCCTCGACGCTCCCGGCCTTGTGATAGGCCTCGTAGATGGCGCTGACAATCGGGTCAATTGCACCGGTTAGATCAGCCATTGAACTTCTCCGGCTTGAAGATGTCGCGTAGGAAATCTTCGGCATTGATAAAGCGCACGCCATCTGCTTTTGCTTTTTCCTCTTTGACCTTGTGCAAGAAGGCGTGGTGGTGGCATGCGTCTTTTTGCATGGCTTCGCACAGTTTCTCCAAGGCCTCGTGCATCTGGTCGTGGTCTTCGATCAGGGCCATGGTGCGGGCAATCGCCACGGCCATTGCCTCAATCATTTCTGCAAACTGGTCGCTGGAAAAGTTGCAACCCATGTGGATCATCATTTTCCGGCATTCTTCTTGGTAATTCATTTCGTACATCCTTTGGTAGTGCCCCCGTCTCTCCGGGGTGTCACGCATTCGCAGACCGGCAGCGTTTACCGGGTGACCGCGTCAGGAGTCGGACGCTCTGCTCTCTTCAAACATGCGCTGCTTGAGCAGGTAGCCTTCAACCTTCCAAGCCACATCGAATGCGTTGTCACGCGCAATCTTGCGGCCCATCTCGGCATTGAAGTTCTTGGGGTCAACGCAGGCCGACTCGCCAACTGCATTGAACCCGTTGAGTAACGTCAGGCAGCACACCGTTACCGTCGTGCCGGGAAAGACGTGGTACTGCTCGTGAACGATTACGCTCTCGATGTCTTCTTGGGTCAGCTTCATAGAACAATCTCCCAGTCTTCGGCCAGAATGTCAGTCTGACTGGCAAGCCAGCCCATCAAGATCCCCTCGCGGCCACTAGAGTCGATCGTCTTCATGGTGATGCAGGGCAACACCAATGCGCCGCCTCGCTTCTCGGCCCAGTCGCGGTTGTTCTTTGACCAAAACAGTTCGGGGGAAATCACTCTCCCCTCAACCGGCCCGGACAAACTCAGCCACATACCCTTACCGTTCCAACCGGAGCGGGCGACCTTGTGGCCCTGCTTTAGGGCTTCCAAGGCCATCCCGAACGTCATGGCATTCGATGGGCGGTAGGCGTTATCAAACTGGGCCTTCGGACTCCAACTGATATAGCCATGGTGGGCAGGGTGGTTAGGCTTGCCGCCGTCCATGTACTCGACCAGATAGCCTTCGTCGGTGCCGTTCTCGTTCGCAGGAAGTTCCCACTCGCGGTACAGGTTGTATTCAAGCCGCGTCATAGGACGCGACTTGACCAGCTTGGTGCCGATAAACAGCATCACGCCGGCTGCTCCACCGTCTCGGTTTCAGCCGTTTCGACCTTGGCGCCGTTCTCCATCAAGAAGACCAGCGTGTTTTGGTCAGCGACCTTGACCTCGAAGCGATCCTTGGCAACGTGGCGCAGGGCTTGAGCCTGATTGCCAGCGCGAACCAGTCGCTGCGTGGCGCCTTGCTTGTCTCCAACAACATAGATGCGGGTGGCCATTAGTCAGTACCTCCCGCACGCTCGGTTTCTGGGGCCGCTGTCGTTTCGAGTTCGGGCGGGTTGTCGTGCAAGTGCTCGGCAGCTTGGATGGTCTGCACGGCCACCGCGCGGAACTGGTCGTAGAAGCCCTCGGACTCTTTGCGGGGCAGCTCGCGCAGACCCTTCAAGATCAAGTCAACTTGTTGGAAGTTGAGGGTGTAGTTGATCGGCACGCTGGCCGGGTTGAATGCGACTTTTTCAGTCATGATTTCCTTTCGGAGTTGAGGGAAAAGAGTGGGCCTACTCGCTGCACTGGTTGATCTGCACCGGGGACTCCCAGCACACCAGCATCTGCTTTCGGCCCTAATGGATTAGCGTGCCCAAGGCATCGAGGCCGGTGCCGCAGCGGCGGCAGGCGCAGCAGATGCGCTTTGGAACGCTGGGGCTTGGGCTTGGGGCGCGGCCGGGGGCGCGGCAGGCATGCCGGCCTGCGGCAGCGGCTCGTACTTGCTGATGGTGTTGCTCTGGCGCTGCTTGTCGTCCAGCTCGACCTTGACGGTCAGCACCAGAGGTTTGTTGTGCAGCTCGGAGCTGTCATTGGGGCGAATGACGCCCACCGCACGGCACAGGGCGCCCAGCTCACGCTGCGCAATTTCCTTGGCCGTCTGGTTGGGGTTCCAGAGGTTCAGGCGTGCCCAGAGCTTGCGGCCCTTGGCGGGGCCGTCCATCACCTCGAAGGTGATCTGGAGGTACTTGCCGGTGCCGGCCTTGGTCACCTTCTCTTCCGAGCTGGTGGCAATGGCCACATATTGACCCTCGGGCAGGGCTGCGAAGTCCTGCTGTTCGGGTACTTGGGAGGCATCAAAGCCTGCGAGATTTGCCATCGTTCAATCCTTTCGTGTGGCAGTTGAGAAAAACTTTACTTCGAGGGCGAAGTCATGGCCGCGCCGAGCGTGGTCTGAAAAGCGGCCCAGTTCAGCAGGCAGTCGGGCATGCCGTACCGGTTGCCCGCAACGTAGGCGGCGTTCGGGTTGGTGTGCAGCTTGCGCTGGCCGGTGGTGATCGCCTTGGTTTCCTTTTGCTGGAAACCAGAGTCAACCTGACGGGTCATGACCTCGTGGGCGCAGAACCCGATCACGTCGGCCCACTCGCTGATGATGGCCACGGCCCGCTTGTTGAGCTTGAGCGAGTAGGCGTCATAGTCCTCGGCCAGCGTCGGGTTGCGCACCTTGTTGATCTGCTCGTGGGCGATGCAGATCACGGTCATGTTGCGCTCGTTACGCAGGGTGTCCAGAGCCGCGAAGAACTGGCGCCACAGGTCGTCGGCCATGATGTAGCCCTTGCCGTAGCCAATGTCCTCGATGTTCTTGACGCCCTTGTCGCCGCACACCTTGGCCAAGATCAGAGGCTCCAGCCAGTCCAGCGAGTCCACAAACACGGTCTGGAACTCGTGGGGGTCAACGCGCAGGGTGTTGATGGCCGTGAGCGCGTCAGCGTAGGTGGTGCACAGAGGGAATGCAGCCACGTCGATGTTGTCCAAGCCTTCCTCGGTCAGGATGCCAATGGCGTTGGGTGCCGTGGCCGCAAAGGTGGACTTGCCGATCTTGGGCGGGCCATAGATCACGACTTTGGGAGCGCGAAGGCGCTTGCCCTTGGTAATGGAAGAGAGGTCGAATGCCATGTTGTAGGTTCCTTAAAGTGGTTTGTGCGGTTGAAACAATGACCAGTCTTCATCGTTGAAATTCGCGTACTTTGATAACGTCAGCTTTGCTACTTCAATAGCTGACATAAAGGCCATTTCGTCACGGACGTTGTGCGCTGCATTAAGGGAACAAATAAGAACCCGGACTTCTTGGGCCATTAAGTATGTGGCTGTACTCGCATACGCCCTGTTCATTCTTTCAGCGCCTTGTCTTAGCCCTTCGGCATAGGAGTCAAGCTGGTCTTTAGTCACGTCGGTTACTCCGGTACGATGATTTTGCTGGGTTCCACGTTGATGTCGGGCGCAGAGTCCTCGATCTTGGTGTAGCTCTTGGAGCTGCGCAGCACGGACTCCAGCAGGACAATGCCCATCTGGTGCGCTTGGCTGGTCTGCTCGACAAAGTCGCCAAAGTCGGCGCCGATGTTGACGTTGCCGTCGTCCTCGTCTTCGAGGGTGATGGTGACTTTAGGCATGGTGCTTTTTCTCCAGTGCTCCGGCCAAGATGTCAAACGCCGTGGCGATGCGCTTCGTTTGTTCTAGCTGCTTGCCGTACTCGTCATCAAACATCTGGGCCAGATTTTTGCGCTGGCTCTCTTCGGGGATGGCGCCGATGGTCATGGCAGTCACGTTGGCCAAGGCGAGCACGGCCGTAGGCACGCCGACCACGACTTGATGCTCCAGCAGTGTGTCTTTCACGAGGTCACCGATCTTGCCAATGAGTTCTGGCACGGCCTTTTTCAGCTCTTCAAAATACTCGTCGGAATCTTTAGACATTGGGAGCCTCCCCCTTGACCAAGGCCACAACGTCAGGATCAGCGTTCAGCAGGAACTGGCTCGCGTAGGCTTGGCGTGCGTGGCTGCGGTAGGTCTTGGCCAGCCGCTTTTCGATTTCCTCGTTGCGCTCCATGTTCAGGCGGTGGCGCTTGAGGTCGATCTTGTCCACGACCCACTTGAACTTCATGGTGGCGTTGGGTTCGATTTCGAGGTCAGAGTCAACGGCCATGACTTCGCCGATCTTCCACTCGTCGTCACCGCCGGCAGGCACGACGACGGTATCGCCGACCTCCAGTTGCAAGTCGGTGATGTAGCGGTAGGTGCGAGAAGGCTCGCCCAGCGGGCTAAGGAATGCGACCCCTACGGTGCGCGTATCTTCACGCAGGATTGCTGCGATATTTTTGTCCATTACAGGATCTCCACTTTCACCGACGGCGAGGCCGGTTTGGATTCAACATAGTTGCTCATCGTGAGCGCGGCTTCACCTTCCAGAGCGCGGAACTTGCTCACGGAAAGCTCGGCCTTCCAGTTGATAGAGTCCTGTACTTCCTTGGGGAGCTTGGCCCAGTCGTTGCGGATTTTTTCGACATCGACCTTGCGGGTGATGCCATAAGTGACGGCGACCTTGAAGCCTTCGAGCTTTTCGCTCACGGTTCCTTCAAGTGTGTCGGCCTTGGCCAAAGCGGCCGCGATTTCAGAGTCGATCTTCTTGCGAGTATCGGCTGCTGCATCCTCGGCCCGCTTGGCTTCGACACGGCGCTTCACTAATTCTGTCAGTGCTTCATTCATGCGTAAGTTCCTTACTTCGGTTGCGGGGTCACCATCATAACTATGGTTTAGTTTTTCTCATGCACTTTTTCGTGCAATTTTGTTCGACAGAGTTCAATTAACGAATCAAATCGTTATAACTGCGTCACATAAGGCGCCGGCGCAGCGTGACCTCGACAACGCAGCCAACGATCTTGGATTGCACGAGCTTTAGCGTAGGCCAACGGGCATCGTCGGCCATAAGCAGGCGGTCGCTTCCCTCTTCAATGTAGCGCCGCAGCACAGGCTCGCTTACCCGGCCTGTGTCGGCCAGCACCACGCACCCCGGGGCTGGCTTGTGGAGCTTGCTGACTACCGCGTAGCTGCCATAGGGGCAGGTTGATGTGAGTGCGTCAGACGCAACCAGCATGGCCGCTGCTGACCCCTTCACATAGGCAACTTCCGTCTGGAGACGCCCAGTTTCCAGCTCTAAGCGCCACTTGGCCAAGGCCCGCGCTGGAACGAGGGGGACAGTGTGCAGCGGCGTATTGAATTGCACGTCCAGCGTGCGCCCTTCTGTCATGCCGACCAGATAATCCACGCTCACTTTGTAGAGCTTGGCCAGCTCGGCCAGAACTTCGGTGCTCGGCTCCGTGGTGCCAGATTCCCATAGGGAGACGGCCCCCGGGGTAACCCTGAATCGCTTGGCAATATCCTTTTGGAGGATGGGCGGGTGTGACGCGGTACGCGCTGCCTTGAGCCGGCCTGCAAGGATCTTGGACATTGGACTTCCCTGCACTCTGTTGGGCGAAAGGCGTAAATTTACATGAGACAAACTAAACAATCTAGTTGGCAATGGGCAGTGAGATAAACTAAACTCTCAACCCCCAACTGCAAACTCCTGAATCAACATGAAAATCAACTCACAAGAGCCGCTTGGCTTTACCGTCGCGGGCATTGTTGCCCTTGCCGGTGGGGCCGGTGAAGTCGCCCGCGCATGCGGCGTTTCAGTCCAGTCAGTAACGAAGTGGCGCCGTCGCGTGCCAGCCGATCACGCTCGCAAGGTGGCCATTTTGGCCGGTTTGCCGCTTGAAATCGTGCGCCCTGACATGGTCAAGGCTGGCCACGCTATTGCCTTGCAGGCATGAGAAAGAAGACCCGACGCAAGGTGTACGCCTTGGTCAACCCGATCACATACGCGATCGAAGGCGCGTGCATCACACCGCCCGAGATGTTGGCCGGCCTACGGCTGCGCGAGTTGTCTGCCATCGACGCTTTTGCACACGGTAAAGCCACGCTGCGGGAGTGGAAAGACTTGGGCGACATGCTCAATCTGGCCGAGACGATGGGCATGCGTGGCATAGGGCCAGAAGTGCTGCCGGTATGCAAGGCGGCGCAGTTTGAACTTGTATCAGCAGCCGAACGGTTCGAGCGAACCGGGAAGATGGGACTTACAGGGCCGGGTCTGACGCTCATGCGCGACCTATTCGACTATCACGATCTGCAACGCAGCAGCGTGCCCAGATCAACTTACGAGCAGCTTATTGCGGTGACTCGCAATCGCATCATGAGCAGGGCACCAGAGGTAACAGAGTTATAGCTATGCAGCCAGTTTCAGCACCACAGATTGACCAAAAGACACAATCGCCCTATGAACGCCGATCCTATGCCTACATCGAGCGCGGCTACTGCGTAATCCCCATCGCCCCGGGCACCAAGCGCCCCGGCGTGTGGTCGGAGGCCGAGGGCTGGAAGGGCATGCACGACTGGGAGCGTTTCTTCCGGCGCCTGCCAACCCCGATAGAGCTGGAGGCATGGGACAAGTGGCCCGGGGCTGGCATTGGGCTGCTGACTGGCAAACTCTCTGGCGTCATAGGGCTTGACCGGGACTACGACACAAAGGGCACCGACGCACTTGACCGGCTCATTCCATACACACCGGTCAAGAAAAAGGGCGCCAAGGGGTACACCGCATTCTTCCGCTACAACGGCGAGCGGTCATGCAGCTTCAACATCAACGGCATTCGGGTGCTCGATGTTCTGTCCGACGGGCGCCAGACCCTTATGCCCGGGACACTGCACCCAGACGGCCCAACCTATCACTACCTGACCGAGGATCTGCTCGAAGACTTCGACCCCAAGGATCTGCCCGTCCTGCCCGACAATTTCTTCGATCAGGTGGCGGCTACGCTGGCCCCGTACCAGACCGACGAAGACAAGAAGTACCAACGCAAGACCGTGGCCCTGCCCGACAACGCCGGCCCGATCAACACCAACCGCAGCACCAGTGCCCAGTATTACTACGACCTCAATGAGCAGGCGCTGCGCCAGCTTGAGGACTGGGTGCCCAAGATCATCCCGTATTCCAAGCGCGAGCGCGACGGTTACCGTACCGTGGCCACTTGGCGCGGAGCCAAGAACCCGAACGTAGGCATTCACCCCAGCGGCATCTTTGACTTCGGCGGGAACTACGGCATCACCCCGATTGATCTGGTCATGTACGCCAATGGCCTGCCGTTTGCCAAAGCCGCAGAGTCATTGCGGAGCTGCCTCAAACTAGATGAGCCGGAGCCGATCTTGTTTGGGGGAGGCTCATCTGGTGAGCCTGCGCCCGTCGTTACACAGACCATAGGGAACGTCGTTCCGCTGCCGTGGGCCAAGCCCGCAGCTCCAGCTCCGGTGCAGCTCCCGCCCACGACCAGCGTGGAGCCGGCCCGGGCAATACCCGCTTTCATTGCCAACCCGCCGGGTATCTTGGGGGACATCACCCGCTGGATTGTGGCCACGGCCCCCAAAGCCCAGCACGAGCTGGCATTGGCCGCAGCCATAGGGCTTTGCTCCGTGGTGATGGGCAGAACCTATCGAAGTCAATATGGCAATTGGACTTCTCTATATCTGGTGCTGGTGGCCAAGTCCACAGAGGGCAAGGAACACCCGCAGGCATGCGTAGAGAAGGTGCTGACCGACGCGAATATGGCCCACTTGATCGGCGGCAGCGGCTACACATCGGCGGGTGCCGTGTACTCGGCATTGCTCAAGTCCCCATGCCATGTGGCCACCATTGACGAGATGGGCAAGCTCCTGAAAATGTCCCGGGCCAAAGGGCAGGCAAACACCGAAGCCGCGCTGGACAAGCTCATCGAGGCCTTTGGCCGCACTGATGGAGTGCTGCGCCCACCGACCTACTCGACCATGACCCTATCCAAAGGGCAGGCCAGCCAAGTCGAGCGCATCGTGCACAACCCGGGCATCACGTTGCTAGGGGCCACAACCCCGGCCACGTTTTACGAGAACCTGACCGACGACTTGGTCAAGGACGGATTCTTAGGGCGCTGCATTGTGGTGGAGTCACGGCAACCGCGCCAGCTCCTGCGGTTCGTGCCGCGCGACGATGCCCCCCCGGCCATCATTGACTGGTGCAAGGCAGTCCATGTGACCGGGATCAAGGACGGCAATCTAGCCTCAGTGGCCCCGGCCGAGATGCCCCCCAGCATCATTGAGCTGCCATTCAGTGAGGCATGCGTAGCCCTGATGACGGCATTCGAGCGCGAGCTGAACGACCACAAGGAAGCGCACGAAACAGAGGGCTTTGACGTGCTGCTCGGCCGCACGCTGGAAAAGGCAATGAAGCTGGCCATGATCGTCTGCAAGGCCACCGACCCGAATCAAAGGGAAGTGCAGGCCGAGCACCTACGCTGGGCCATCGAGTACGTCAGGCACTACGACATGGCGCTGGTGCGTGCCGTGAAGCGCGAGCGCATTGCGAATCAGACGGACGGCGACATTAAGAGGGCCATCAACTTCCTCAAGAACGCGAAGAAGTACGCAGGGGACAAACGCTATGGAACAGTGTGCGAAGCCGGCGGGTTGCCCCATGGAAAGCTGCTCAAGTTGATGAGCATGAAGAGCCGGGAGTTCAAAGAGCTGATGGAAACGGCCAGCGAGGCCGGCGTGGTTTCCATTGTTGACGGGGTGAAGCAGGGCTTGAATTACGGGGGAAACTGCTATTTCTTGGTTGGGGGTGACTGACGTTTCTTGGGGGGACGGCCCGTAACGTCCCGCTTGTCAAGGCGATAGTTGAGCTGGATAAGCCACTGCCCGCCCACCTTTTCGGCGTAGTAGACGCGGCCCTGCTCACACAAAAGGCGCAAGCGCCGGGTAGAGATACCCTCACGCTTGGCCACTTCGGTAACGGTCAGATAGGGTTTCACTTGATTTCAACCTTGCGGCGCCGGCGTTGCGGCTTGGGCGTGTGGCCCAAACTGGCGTCGGCGTTCTCGCGCAGCGCGTTCTGGGTGATCTGCTTGAGGCTTTCCCCCCGCTGCTGCGTCTTGGTGAAGATGGAAGGCTTGCCCTTCCAGTCGAATGCGTTTCCAGTGCTGGCCATGTTACCTCCAAGTCTCAGATAAGGCCATGAACAGGGCGTACAGCCCCGCAAGGGTCACAACAATTGCGTCAATCCAGTCCATTTAACGTACCTCCTTCATAAATTCGTTCACGGTCATGTGCTTGGCAAAAAACTGGGTGCCCGCCTGCCTGAAACATGCGTACACGGCCTTGCCTTCGTTGTTGTGGGTCTTGGCCTCGCCCACAAGGAAGCGGCCACTGAGCTGCGCCCGGGGTGGCACAACTTCCAGCATTTCCCAGTACATATCCTCTGTCGTTTCAATCCAGTCATCGGGGCGGGCGTCCATGGCGTCCCAGAGTTGTTTCCATTCGAGTTTCATTTCAGCATTTCCTTTCCGGGTGTCCCAATTAGATGGACGTGGGTGAATCCTTGATTCTTGGCCCACTTGCGGGCCAATTGCATCAGGCGCTCGCGGTCGCCCTTGTGTGCCGTGATCTGGTGCAGCTTCTTGCCACGGTAGTGCAGCTCCACGCATATCGCGCTGGTGGTGCCCCATGGCGTGTAGGTGTCAATCGTGATGGTTTTCATTCCACTGTCTCCACGCCACGATTGGCCCAGTAGTCGCGCTCGGTGGCTTCCTCTTCGCGCTCCTTGGCATGGTGCTCGGCTGCGGCCACGCCTTCGCCCATGCAGTAGTCGGAATCGCCAAAGAATCCCCAGCAGCTATCGACCATGTCTCCGTCTGGGTCAAACACTTGGAAACCATAGACGCGGCCCGTCAGGTAGTCGTCCACGGACTGCACATCGCCACGCATGCAGTTCAGGGCTTTCTCTTCGTCGTCGCCAAACTCGCGCCGCGCCTCGGCCCGGGTGCAATACACAAGGCCCACTTGGCCGCTGTCCCACTGGCAGCTAAAGGGGCTGGTCTTGATGGTGATGCCAGAGTGGTCGTACATATACAGGGGCAGCACCAGATTCGCCGGGTTCTCGTGGATGGAGCGCAGCTCATCCATGCTGGCCTGCTTGTGCCCGAAGTTGTAGCGGCAGCGATCGTGCAAAACGATATTGGCCAGCATGTCCCAGTCCTTTGCCGGGTTCATTGCATCATCGTCGTGCATGACTTCCACACGGAAGCCAGACGGCAGGGTTTTGGTTTCAATGGGGTTGGTCATGGTTTCAGTCCTCTGTCTCAAATTCAAATCGCGTGATTGCTTCCGCAAGCGGCTGGTAGTGGCTGGGGTGCAGTGACATGGTTCGCAACTTGTTGACCAAGTCCACAGCAGCCTCGTAGAGGCCATCTATCGCGCTGGCCTCGCCCTTGGTCAGAATGTCTCCGGTTTCCATGGTCAGTCCTCCTTAATTGCAAAGCGGCCCACGTCGTTGCCGTTGGTGTCGTGGATGGTGCGGTACTTGTCGTAGTAGTCGCCACGCTCAAGGCGCAGCGCCACTACGCGCAGCAGCACGGCCAGCTCGTTGGCCGCGCTCTCGGGCGTCACGTTGCCTTGTGCATCAGCGAAGGCCGCGTTATCGCAGTGAATGTGCAGGGAAAATTTAGGCATTCTCAACTCCTAGTCCAAGTAAATGACGTGCGGGTGTCCGTCCTCGTATGCCTCCAAGGCACGGTCGCGGAAATAACCCTCATACGGTGCGCTGACCCGTTGCAGCCAGTGGTTCATCGGCCCTTCGGCCCCTGCATAGTCACGATCCATGCGCTCGTCGATCAGCTTGGCATCGGCAGGCATTACCGTGCGCGTTGTGCCCTCGCACATATCGCAGTCGCGGCTCCAAGAGCACAGGGCAATCTGGCCGTCCTCGGCCAAGGTCTTGATCTGGTCAAGCCAGTGCAGGCGGGCCAAACGCCGGTCGCGGGCGTGTTGCAAATTGCCGTGGTGCATCTCCAGCAGGTTGCGAATGAAAAGGTTTCTAGGCATGGTCGGATCCCTCATAAGAAAGGATGGGGCAGCGGCGGGCGCGTTCCCAAACCCATTGAAAGTAGCCCGCGTAGGGCACGTTGGAGCGCAGCCCCTCGCCGGTGGCCAGCTTGAGGCCAGTCTCTTCGAGCACCGGCACGCTGTCGCGGATCAGCAGCAGCTTGCCCGGGGTCTTGCCATTGCTCGCCCGGTAGTACAGGTACAAGGGTTCAATAGTCCCGGCGTTGGCCATCATCTGCATAAGGTTGCGGCCCTGCTGGGCGCAGTCCGAAACCAATTGGGTGTATTCGTCCATGGCTCAGGCTCCTGCTTTGGCGATGGCGGCTCGGGCTTCCGCAAACATTGCCATGTCCATATCGACATTGCCATCAGCGTCGGCGTTGTTATCGCAACCCGATACAAGGCGTTGCAGCGCGGCCAGCAGATCCGGCGCTGCTGCAATCAGGCGGGCGTCTGCATCACCTTCGCCGGTAATGGCAACAATCTGGCCCGACTCGGTTGTTATGCCCTCTACCAGCCGGCCACCTTTGAAAAATTCTCTTGTGACTTGGACAATGTCACTCTTCCACGGCCCGGGCGTGTGTTTGTTGGTCATGGTTCAGGCCTCCAGCAGGGATTGAAGATCATCGGCTGCAAGCAGGTACTGGCCGCGCTTGTAGGTCTTGCCGGTGAGCTGGCCGGCAGCTTTGAGCATGGCCGTGGGCGTGTAAGCCCGGTTCACTTGCATGCCGGTGTTGGCGTAAATCTTGAGCGCGTGCTTGATGACGGCCGCGCGGTAAGCCTGAATCTGGACGGGCGTGTTTAGAACGATGGTCATGCTTGGCTCCGGTTGTTGATGACGTTGAGGTACTGGCAATAGGTCAGTGGCTTGATGCCGGCGCACTTGCAGCGCCAAACGTGCTCCAAATAGCTCATGGCAGCTCCCTCCCGGTCAGGATGCAGATCAGGATGTACGGGGGCAGCTCCAGCCCTTGATTTGACAGGGCATACGCAGCCCCGGCAAAAAAGTCGGCCCGGGCGTCTTTCTCCTTCTTCTTGGAGTAGCCCTGCACGGCTGCGCGGCTCTTCCAAGCGGCCACCAGTGCGGCGGTTTGTTCTGGCGTGATCGTTTTCATTACTTACTTCCTTTCGTCGGTCGGTTGGTTTAGCGTCGGGTGACACTGACAAGCCCCGAAGGCTTGTCGCTGTCATCAGCGGCTCATCAAGTCCTCAAACCATTCCCGGGCCACGGCCTTGGCCTCGGTCAGCGTGTCGGCGCAGCCCAAATAGTCGTCGCACTCCTTGCTGGCGAACAACTCCCAAACCTCGGCCGTCGGGTCAAACTGCGCCCAAACCTCCCGGCGAAGGTCTTGATGTGTGGCAATTAGTTTTGCGGTCATGGCTCAAACCTCCGACTGGTGAAGCAAAGCGCCGTTGACCATCACAAACTCGGCCCATGCCCGGGCTTCGTTGATCTGGGTGTCAATCTCGCGCTGGGTGCGCTTGGTTCCGGCCCGGTGAATCTGGGCCAATGTGCGCAGCAGCGCCCCCCGGCCTTGGGCCGAAGCCCGGGCAATTGCTTTCTGTTCTGTCTTGGTCATGTCGTTCTCCTTACAGCCCGTAGGCCTTGTTAAATTCGTCAATGGTGAAAACCTCGCGCTGGACGGTCATCAAGGTCGAGCGGCTCGTTTCCTTGACGAAAACCTTGTCGCAGCCCGCCACAACCGCATAGCGGCTCTTGTCGTTCTGAAACCGGACTTCCAGCCGGGTTGCCCCGGCGTTGGTCAATTGGGCCAAGGCATTCACCACGGCTTCGGCTTGGGCTTGAGTCAGTAGCATTCCGGCCCCCTTAGTACACAACCCGGCCCACGGCCTTGTTCAGATCCAGCCCCAAGTCCTCGGCACGCATGCCCGCAGCCGAAGCCTGCGCCGCGCACATAGCCGGCCAGAACCCAATCGAAAACTCGGTCATCCCGTTCACCAAGACGTTCTCCTCATCGACCATCGGGTCTTGCAGGTACACGAACACGCCGTTCATGCTGTCGCTGTGCTTCTTCTCAATCAGGCTCAATTGCTCGTTCAGGTGCGCGTATTCCCACTTGGCCGAGGCAACGTATTGCTCAATCAGGCGCATGGCCTCGTATGCAACTGGGCGATCATCCAGACGATCCAGCTCGTGTGTAATTTCGTGCACCGGCCGCGTGTTGCATTCCCATGCAACGTATTTGCCCATCAACTTGACGGCCTCCAGACGCTGCTTGACTGTCAGTTTTTTTGCGTTCATTTCGTACTTCCTTTCGTGCTTCGTTTGCGTGAGAAAAAATCAACCCGAACACAGTGTAAAACAATTGTTCCGACCGCGGAACACTTTAATTTCATCGCATGCAAACTTTGCATAGATTTTGCCTATCGGGCCGGTCTTGGGTTCCGATTGTTCCGAATTGTTCCAAGTCAGCCGGAACACAAACGGGTAGGTTCGATGTGACGTAAGTTATTGATATATATATGTATTTCATATATTTTTTTTCTTTTTTTCCTCTCTGTTCCAGAGTTCCGGCCCTCCCCCCCTTCCGCATGTCCAGACCAAAAAAGCAAAAAAATGCCGGAACAATTGGAACACTGGAACAATGGCCGTAACCCATTGATTTCATTGGAGAATCCCGGTTTCGGGCTTCGGAACACGCCGGAACACGCCGGAACACGGCTGGAACTGGCCGGCTGCGGGTGACCACCCGGCCTCGACCCCCGGGTTTGCCCCACCATTGCCTCCCAAGGTTTAGTTTTTATAGAATGCGCGGGATGCAAAGAAACGAAGAACGCGAACAGGCTCGGCTCATCAAGTGGACGCACAAGGTTGCGGTTCGAGCAGTGCTCCCTCAACTGCGCTGGCTGCACCACTCACCCAACGGCGGGAAGCGTGACGCAATCACAGGCGGGCAGATGAAGGCACTCGGCACGAAGCCCGGGTTTCCCGACCTCATCCTGCCCGTGCGCAGCGGCGAGCAAATAGGCCTCGTGATCGAGATGAAATCGGCCACCGGCTCGACCACCACGGAACAGAAGGAATGGCTCGCCAATTTCGCAGCTCAAGGATGGAGCACGGCCGTGTGTCGTTCGGCAGCCGACGCGCGTGAAGCACTATTGGATTACTTCGGCGTGTCACACGACGGTGCTCCACCGCTGGAAGCATGAGCGGCACGCGCCAAACGTATCGCTCCCGCGTGCTCCGCGTGGTCAACGCGGAAACGGAATGGCTGCAAGCACGTCAAATAGCGCAGCGCACCAGCTTGACCTACCACCAGACTATCTTCGCGCTCAACGCGCTATACAACACCGGCGCAATCGCACGCTCCGGCCGCAAGTCCACGGCTCGATGGGGTTCGGTGCTCCTGATCGAGAACAACCCGACCGCCGAAGCACTCGCAACCCTTGAGCAAATCTTCCATGGCTTCCGACCAACCCTCGATCCTTGAACAAGCAGCCGCCATCGTGGACGGCGACCGCGAGCAAACCTACGGCGACCCCGGCAAAAACCTACGCGCCATCGCCGGCATGTGGACTCAATGGCTTATCGCACGCGGCCACATGCCACCAGACTTCTACCTCACCACCGACGACGTGGCCTGCATGATGGTGCAGCTCAAGCTCGCACGTCTGGCCAACGATCCGCGCCATCGAGACAGCCAGATCGACGCCTGCGGCTACCTCCGACTGCTCGAACGCACGCAGCAGCACGTCAAATAGCCCCCTCCCCCCTACCATCGCCACACCGACCCCCCACCCCCCGGGGGGGAGGCCAAAACGGGCGGGGGCGGGCGGTTGCATACACGGGCCCACCCTCCCGAAATTTGCAAAATCGGAGTCCCGAAATTTTTTTTGAAGGCAGTAGCAGCATGCAGTACCTGAAATCAAAAACGATGTGGTTTGCAATGATTCTGGCGGCGCTATCTGCCGCGCAGGGTTTACTCGATCTGATTACTGATCCGAAGATGCACGCAGTCAGCGGCATTGTTGTGGCGGCGTGTATCGCTGGGTTGCGCGTAGTAACTACGATGCCGCTTAACGAGAAATGATCGACAAGAAAAACAGAGCACCGATTGCGGCGATATTTCTGTCGGCGTCTGCGCTGGTGAGTATCGTCATGCACGAGGGGTATTCGGACAAGGCGTATATACCTGTGCCGGGTGATGTTCCGACGATTGGGTTTGGTACTACGGAAGGTGTGAAGCCCGGAGACACGATTACACCGACTAAGGCTATTGAGCGTGCGCTGCTGGACATCAATAAGTATGAGGGTGCGCTCAAGAAGTGCGTGAAGGTTCCGCTTGCGCAAAATGAGTATGACGCCTTTGTGAGTTTGGCCTACAACATCGGCCCGGATGCGTTTTGCAATTCGACGCTGGTGAAGAAGCTCAACAAGATGGATTTCACTGGGGCGTGCTACGAGATATTGCGCTGGGACAAGTTCAAGGGTCAGCCTCTAAGAGGTTTGACTGTTCGCCGTCAAGCTGAATTTCGGAAATGTATAGAGTGAGCTATGTGGAAAATCTTTGACGTTGTGCCCGGTGTTGTGTGGGCGGTTGCGTTGGCGGTGACGACTGCGGTTGCCGGTGCGAACTATGTTCGGTTTACGAACGAGCGTGCTGCGCATGCGAAGACACGGGAGCATGATGCTGCTGTGGCTTTGGAGATGGAGCAGAAGGCGCGTGCCAAGGAGCAGGAACTTCGTTTACAAGTGGAAAAGGTGGCAATAAATGCTCAAGCAAAAGCGCAAGAACTCAGTCGTCGTGCTTCTGACGCTCTCGTGGCTGTTGGCGAGTTGCGGAACACCATCGCAGCCCTCAATGCCCGTGAACCAGCCGGAGATTCCGGCGCCCCCGGTGCAGCTCATGGAGCCGCCGAAGCGAGAGAGCTACTTGGATCGTGCGCTGATGAATATCGAGCAGTGGCGGCAGACGCTGACGCACTGAGGAATCAGGTTACAGGTTTGCAGGAGTACGCAGTAAGCGTGTCGAGAAATGGCCGATGATGACAAGCTCACCCAATACAGACTGGCGGCGATAGAAGAGACGCTATCGGCGATCAGGGATTCGCTGGCGCAGCTCACGGCGCTTGAGCAGAAGCACCATGAGACGCGGCAGGCGCTTGACCGGGCGTTTAGCTCGATCAAGTCGCAGGACGAGCGGATCAAGTCGATCGAGTTGGAGATACCGACGTTGAAGCTGACGCGCGGGTGGATTTTGTCGGTTGTTGTGGGTGTTGGTGCCTTATTGGGCGCGGCTATTTTTAAATTGGTGGTGCATTGATGGATGTAAAAACACAGCTTGACGAGCTGACGAAGGATGTCGAGCAAGGTCTAAAGATCAAGCCGCGCAAGGGTATTGCCAAGGGCACGCGGTTGCCGCCGGCGCCCAAGATGGAGTCTGGGTTGACGCCGCAGCAGGAGGCTTATTGTCGGGCTAGGTCGCTGGGGATGGACAAGCGCGAGTCGCTGCAACTGATCGGGTTGGACTCGCCGCACTATGCGACCAGATGGGAGAAGGTGCCCGAGGTACAAAAGCGCATCCAAGAGTTGTGCGAGCTGGTGACGCAGAACTCGATATTGAAGGCTGGTTTGGACAGGGGGTGGGTGATTACTCGCCTGATGACTGTCACGGAGCGGTGCATGCAGGCCGAGCCGGTCAAAGACCGTGATGGGAATCCGACGGGAGAGTTTCGATTTGATTCTGCTGGCGCGAATCGGGCGCTGGAGCTGTTGGGCAAGACGATGAGGATGTTTGAAGCAAAGGATCCGGTGAAGAATGATGAATATGCAAACCTCACTGACGACGAAATTGCCCGAATCGCTGCGGAACTTGCCGCCCAAACAGGCCTTGCTGGCTATATTGCAGGAGCAGAAGAGAAGGCAAGATCGCAACAAGTTATCGAGGTACAAGCCGTACCCAAAGCAGATTGAGTTTCACAATGCTGGGGCCACGAAGCGCGAGAGGTTGTTCCGCGCGGGCAACCAGTTGGGGAAAACTTGGAGTAGCGCCTACGAAGTGGCGTTCCACCTGACGGGTTTGTACCCGACGTGGTGGGAGGGGAAGCGTTGGAGCCGGCCGGTGACGGGGTGGGCGCTGGGTGAGTCGATGGAATCCACGCGCGACACGATGCAGCGGTTAATTTTGGGCCGTCCGAACGAGTGGGGGACGGGCACGGTGCCGTCGGAGCTGCTGATTGGGGAGCCAAAACGCGCCCAAGGTATCGCGGATTCGGTCGATTGCATGTTTGTGCGGCACGCCAGCGGGGGTATTTCACGCCTTTATTTCAAGTCGTATGAGAAAGGCCGCTCCAAGTTGCAGGGTGAAACGCTGGATTTTGCTGCGCTGGACGAAGAGCCGCCGCTGGACATTTACACGGAGGTTTTGACCCGGACAAACGCGACAAAGGGCATTGTCTGGATCACTTTCACGCCACTTTTGGGTATGTCTCAGGTGGTGATGCGCTTCTTGCAAGAGGAAAGCCCTGATCGGATCGACATCAACATGACGATCGAGGACGTTGGGCACTATTCCCGCGAGGAAATCGACCGGATTGTGTCGAGTTACCCAGAGCACGAGCGCGAGGCCCGGGCCAAGGGCATTCCAATTCTGGGTTCGGGTCGGATTTTTCCCATTGCCGAGGCTCAGATTGTGGTCGAGCCGTTCCAGATCCCCGATTTATGGCCGCAGATTTGCGGATTGGACTTCGGCTGGGATCACCCGGCGGCGGGGGCGTGGTTGGCGTGGGATCGGGACAAGGACATTGTGTATTTGTTCGATTCGTACCGCATGCGCGAGACGACGCCGCGCGATCAGGCCCGGGTCATCAAGGAAAAGGGCGATTGGGTGCCTGTGGCGTGGCCACATGACGGTTTGCAGACGGAAAAAGGGTCTGGTTTCCAGTTGGCCCAGCAGTACCGGGATGCCGGAATCAACATGCTGCACGAGATGGCGCAGATGCCGGAGACGGGTGACGAGCTGGGGCACAAGATTTCCCGAACAAGTGTTGAGGCCTCGGTTCTGGACATGCTCAACCGCATGCAGACCGGGCGCTGGAAGGTGTTTTCCAACCAGACGGACTGGCTGGCCGAGTTCCGGCTGTACCACCGCAAGGACGGCAAGATCGTCAAGCTCAATGACGACTTGATCAGCGCCAGCCGGTACGCCCACATGATGCTGCGCTACGCAATCACCCCGCCTGACCCAAGCAGTCAAATAGTGAACCCCCGAAGAGAATACGACTGGAGGGCCGGGTAACCCTGCCGGAAGCAATATATATGGCCATTGGTGACATCCAACTCACAGAGGCGGCGATTCCCCGATTGAATCGCCCTCCAACAGACACACAATTCGGCCCCTACTCAACTGACGAGGGGCCGCGCGGCAATGTTGTCATCGGTGAAGAGCCGACGGACAAGACGATGCCCGAGGAACTGGACGACACGGCGCTGCCGCGCAAACAGCTCGAAATGTTCCTGTGGGAGATTAAGCACCAGCCCCACTGGCGCCGCGAGGCCGACCGTGCTGCCGACTACTACGACGGAAACCAGCTTTCACCGGAGACGGTGGAGAAGTTGAAGGAGCGTGGCCAGCCCCCGCTGATTACCAATCTGATCAAGCCCACCATCGACACGGTGCTGGGCATGGAAGCCAAGACCCGCACAGACTGGCGCGTGCGCCCCGAAGACGACGACGAAGCCAATGATGCGCTGGCCGAGGCGCTGTCGGTGAAGTTGAAGCACGCAGAAATCGAGAGCCGCGCCGACCGCGCGGTGTCGGATGCGTATGCTGGCCAGATCAAGGCGGGGCTGTCATGGGTCGAAGTGGCCCGCGAGCACGACCCATTCAAGTGTCCGGTGCGGGTTCGGTATGTGCACAGACGTGAGATTTTCTGGGATTGGCGTGCCGAGCAGCCCGACATTTCGGACGCCCGCTACCTGATCCGGCGCCGTTGGATGGAGCTGGAGCAGGCCATTGCCATGATGCCCCAGTACGCCGGCCTATTCCGCATGACCACGGGCGGCTGGGCCGGGTTTGACCCGCTACTTGAGCAAGACTCAAGACTGGTGCAGAGCTGGGAAATAGAGCGCGACACCCGGATTGCGGCCGTGGACTGGCGCGACATTCAGCGCATGCGGATCTGCCTGTACGAGGTCTGGTATCGCAAGTGGGTGCGCGGCTACACATTGACGCTGCCCAATGGCCGGGTGATTGAGGCTGATTTCAACAACCCCAAGCACAACGAAGCCATCGTTAGCGGCTACGCGCAAGTCAAGCAGGCCACATTCCAGAAGGTGCGATTGGCTTGGTACACCGGGCCGCACTTCTTGTATGACGTGCCCAGCCCCTACAAGCACAACCAGTTCCCCTATGTGCCGTTCTTTGGCCACCGCGAGGATCTGACCAACGTGCCATACGGCCTGATCCGCTCGATGATCAGCCCGCAAGACGAAATCAACGCTCGCAAGTCCAAGATGCTCTGGTCGCTCAACAGCCGCCGGGTCATCACCGACGGGGATGCTGTGACCGACCATGGCCGCGCGATGGCCGAGGTTGCCCGCCCGGACGCTTACATCGTCCTGAATGCCAACCGCAAGCCGCAAAGCCAGTTCAAGGTGGAGCCGGGTGGAGACTTGGCCACGCAGCAGTTCCAAGTCATGCAGGAGGCCAAGCTGGAGATTGCCGAGGCTTCCGGCATCCACAAGGCCATGATGGGCCAGAACTCGAACGCAAGCTCTGGGCTGGCCATCAACTCGCTGGTGGAGCAGGGCGTCAACACGCTGGCCGAAATCAACGACAACTACCGGTACTCGCGCCGTCTGGTGGGCGAGATGCTGTTCTCGCTGCTGCAAGAGCAGATCGGCACAAAGCCCATGGTGGTCACGATTGGCGAGGGCTTGAACAAGAAAATCATCCCGCTCAACCAGATCACGATGGATCCGCAGACCGGGCGCATGGTCACCCAGAACGATGTGCAGAAGGTCAAGGCCAAGATTGTGCTGGACGATGTGCCGAGCACGCCGACCTACCGCATGCAGCAGCTCCAGATGCTGACCGAAATCACCAAGAGCCTGCCCCCGCAGCTCCAAGGCTACGTCATGGACTTCATCATCGAAGCCACCGACATGCCCAAGCGTCACGAGCTGGCCGACCGCCTTCGGGCCGTGGTGGGCATCACGTCGCCCGAGCAGCAGATGGAGCAGGCCAAGCAGCAGCAGGCCTTGCAACAGCACGAAATCCAGCTCCAGACGGAAGAGCGCCAAGCCAAGATCCAAGAGACGATGGCCAAGGCACAAAAGCTCATGGCCGACGCCGAAGCTGCGGCCTATGCCAACCAGAACGGCGGTCAGATCGAGCAGATGAAGATGGACTTCGAGCGCCAGATGCGCCCGCTGTACGACCAGATCAGCACGTTGCAGATGCAGTTGGCCAACCGCCAGCAGGAAATTCAAGCCAAGTACCAAGCCGACATCGAGAAGGCCAACATCGACGGCGCTGCCAAGATCAGGGCCGAGCAGGCCAAAGCCGCAGGCGCCGACATGCTCAAGCCGCTGTTTGACGGTCTGGTGCAGATCCAACACCAGCTCGACCTCATGAAAAAGGACGAGGACGCCCGCGTGCAGGCGCTCGAATCCAAAATCGAAGAGGTCAAGAAGGTTGCCGAGGCAGAGCCGGAACCCGAGCCGGTGAAGGAAGAGCCAAAGCAAGACCCGGCCATGGCGCAAGTCTTGGCCACACTGGCGCAAACGCAAGCCGCGCTCGCGCAAGTTATCGCCCAGCCCCGCGAAACCAAGATCATCGAGGATGAGAACGGCCGCGCAGTGGGTGCCGTTTCAAAGCCCGCAACCAAGCCAACCAAGGAGTAACCCATGGCAAATGCACTCTATCCCCTGTTCAAGCAGGAAGCCTTGAAGGCTACTGCGGCCTCTAGCCTCAATGGCACGGGCACCACCGGCGTCTACGCCGCGCTGATCGACACCGGCACAGCGACCTACAACGCGGCCAACCAGTTTTACAGCTCGATCGCCGCCGGTCAGGTGGGCACCGAAGTTGAACTGGGCACCAAGACATTCACCAATGGCTTGTTTGACGCTGCTGACAGCACCTTTACAGCCGTGAGCGGCAACACCGCCGAGGCCATTGCGATCTTCGTGAAGACCGCTGGTGCCAACACCACTTGGCCTCTGGTCGCATGGATCGACACTGGTGTTACCGGCCTGCCAGTGACCCCCAACGGCGGCAACATCAACGTGACTTGGAATCCCTCGGGGATCTTCCAACTGTGAAACGCCTGCTGTTCGCGCTGGTTGCGCTCGCCTATTACACAAGTGCTTTGGCCACCTTGCCGCAGCATCTTGTGGAGTCGCGTTATTGCGGCACGCCAGTGCGCGATGCGAACGGTGAAATTCAACGAAGCAGGTTGGTGCTCAAGGAGTTCCAGAAGATTCACCCGTGCCCGAGTACCGGTCTGACGACCGGCGCATGCCCCGGGTGGGCGCTGAATCATACGATTCCCCTAGCCTGTGGGGGGTGCGACTCTGTGAGCAATCTGGATTGGATGCCTGACGAGATTAAAAGCTGCGCGGAGCCATGGTGCCGCGACCGCTGGGAGCGCAAGGTCTATGACCATGACCCGAGCTTTGACGGCACCGAAAACTGTAAAAACGTAATTGTCCAGTGGGGTAATTGATGGCAGACGTAGCCCTAACCAACGTAATGCAGAAGTGCTCGGCACCGGGCACTGCTGCGTTTGGCACTTTCACGGCCATCACCGGGCGGGACACATTCGGCAACCGGATGGCTGCTGGTACGGACTGTCACTACATGGCGATGGCGGTCGATGCCAACGGTGTGCCTACCGGAAATTGGGAGGCTGGTGAGGGCACTTGGAATGGTTCGGCGCTGGCCCGCAACATCATTTACAAGTCATCCAACGCCGACGCGCTGGTGAACTTCACCGATGCCAACGTCTACGTCTTTGGCGCTCTGCTGCCCGATGAAACGCTCTGGCTGCAAGATGACCACAGTTTCCACCAGCCAGTTCTGTCAGTCGCCAATCCAACCGCACCGCCAGCAGGCATCGTGGCGCACTTTGTTCGCAGCAATGCGGGCCGTTTGATGCCGGGATTTATGGGGCCATCTGGCTTGGACACTCTGTTGCAGCCGCACATTGGCCGCAATCGGGCAGCATGGTGGCAGCCAATCGGCAACGCCACTACCGTGCCTATTGCCACCGGTATGGCCGCTGGCACCGCAGTCGGCACGGCAACACAGCGTGCTGTGGCGGTGACCAACATCTTGACCCGCATGAAGCGGCTTGGCTACGTTTCGGCAGCAACAGCGGCCAGCTTGTCCGGCATCTACTTCACGGTAGCCCAGTACACCGTAGGCGACGGCGCTGGCCTTGGTGGGTTCCATGCGCTTTTTCGGTTCGCCACATCGGACGCCGCCGCTGTTGCCGGTGCTCGCGCTTTTGTTGGTATGTCTTCCAGCATTGCCGCTCCGACAAACGTCGATCCAGCAACCCTTACCAACTCTGTTGGCATCGCCCAACTGAGCACTGACAATACCCAGTGGTACATCGTTTATGGCGGCTCTGCTGCACAGACCGCGATTGCGCTTGGCACAGCACTTGGCGCACCAACGCTGACAAACACCGCCTTTGAGCTTGCGCTTTTTGCCTCTCCGGGTTCAAGCAACACTGTCGGCTATACGGTCACCAACCTTGGCTCCGGCACTTCTGTTACCGGCTCGTTGACCGGTGTTGCCGGAACAGTCTTGCCGTCAAGCACAACACTGTTGGCCCCTCGCGCTTGGCGCTGCAACAATGCCACAGCCGCTGCGGTCGGCCTTGATTTGTGTGGCCTGTATATCGAAACGGATGAGTGATGTACGAAATAACCCTCTCTACCGGCGAGGTCGTCCGAGTTTCCGATGGGAAAGTGGTGGCTCCGTGCCAGTCTCCCGACGATGCAGATTTTCTGGCTTACCTCTACTGGGTTCAGGTTGAAGGAAATCAGCCCGTAGTGATTGACCTGCCTACCGAATAAGGTCGCGCTATGGCAGTGCCCACCCTTGTTACAACCGTATCGACAGGCGTAACAAGCGCAGCAACGTCGATCACTTCGCCAGCACTGACTACTCCTGCTGTCGGGCAGGTCATTGTGGTCAAGGCTGCGGTTGCTGGCACCACCCCGTCCTACGCTGCTGCGACCTGCTCCGACACTCTAGGCAACACCTACACCCGGCGCGTTGCCGCAGCGGCTGGTGGCTCCAGCGTTGTGATCTTCACCGCCCCGGTCACGGTCGGCGGCGCAAGCATGACGGTGACTGTCGCTGGCGTCACCGGTACACCGACACGCAAAGACATTGTGGTGGAGCGATGGACTGGCATTGGCCCGCTGATCCTCGAAGGATCGCCCGCCAGTTACGCAGTCACTTCCGGCGCGACCACTAACGCCTCGCTTCCTGCGATTGGCTTGAGCCGACCAAACTCGCCAATCACGGCCATTACCGCGTTCACTGACAACGGCGGCTCTATCGGGGTTGGTGCGGGCAACACGCAGAATTACTCGGACAACTTCACCGGGGCAATGGGTGTCTCGTCCGAGTACCGGATTTATCCGGCTGCTGGCGCATACAACTTCACCAACGGTATCAACGCCAACTCCGTGCAGGAGACGATGGTCGGCATTGGCCTGCAAGCGGTTTCGCTTGGGCCGACGATCACCGTTCAGCCAAAAGACAAAGGCGTCATTGAAGGCAGCACGGTCACATTCAGCCTGACCGCCACAACAGAAGGCACTGGTCTGTCCTACCAGTGGCGCAAGGGTGGCGTCAACATCAGCCTCGCCACGTCTTCGAGCTACACGACACCGGCTCTCGGGCTGGTGGACAACGGTGGCGCGTATGACTGCGTGGTGACCGACAGCAACGGCACAGTCACATCCAGCACCGTTTACACGTCCGTCAGCGCAACTGCGGTGGCTGGTGCAGCTTGGCACGATGTTGGCGGTGCGGTGGCGGCTGGCACATGGAGCGGCCCTGTCGTAGCTTCGAGCGGCGGGCCTGCCACGCAGACCCTGTCGCCTGCGCTGACAACCAACAGCCAAACTTTCTACGCCCCTACGGTGGCCGTAGCCGGTGGCGGTGCCCAGACACTCTCCCCCAGTCTGGTCACAAACGCAAACACACTGTTTGCCCCAACGGCAACGGTTGGCGCAGTCACGCTGACCCCGTCGCTGGTAACTAACACCAATACACTGTTTGCCCCGACGGTGACACGCGGAGCGGTGACGCTCTCACCGAGTCTCGTTACCAACAGCCAGACCTTTTTTGCCCCGACCGTTGGGGTTGGCGCATCTACGCTGGCTCCGTCGCTGCTGACCAACGCTCAGTCGTTCTTCGGCCCGACCGTCACCACCGGCGCGGTGACCCTGACCCCGTCACTGGTCAGCAACAGCAATACCCTGTTCGCCCCCACGGTTTCGCAAGGAGCCGGGGCAACACAGACGCTGACGCCGACCCTGCTGACCAACAGCAATTCGCTGTTTGCGCCGACAGTGGCAGTTGGAGCGACCACACTTGCCCCCGGGCTGCTGACCAACAGCAATACCCTGTTTGCGCCAACAGTCGCCACCGGCGCGGTCACACTGACGCCATCGCTGGTCACAAACACCAATACGGTGTTCTCGCCAACGGTTTCCGTCGGTGCGATCACGCTGGCGCCAAGCCTGCTGACCAATGCCAGCACGGTCAATGCTCCGACCGTTACGGTGGGTGCTGTCACGCTGACGCCAGCTCTGCTGACCAATACGCAGAGCTTCTTTGCGCCGACGCTTACACAAGGCGCCTCGTTGGCACCGCCACTGGTGGACAACGCCAATGCGGTGTTTGCGCCAACGGTAACACCCGGAGCGGTAACGCTGGCTCCGTCGTTGGTGTCCAACGCCAATACGGTGTCTGCGCCTACCGTCTTGGCCATCTCGACGCTGGTGCCGTCGCTCGTGGCCAACGTCCAGAGCTTCTTCCCGCCTTCGGTGGCGGTGGGGGCAGCGACACTGGCGCCGCCTTTGGTGGACACCACCAACGCATTCTTTACGCCCACGGTAATCCCCGGCGCGGTGGCGCTGGCTGCGAGCCTTCTGACCAACACCAGCGCGGTCTTTGCGCCAGTGCTGGCGGCGTACAAGGACATCGCCCCGCCGCTGCTGGCCAACTCGAACACCATCTTCCCGCCGTCGTTCAATCAGGGCGCGGCGCAGATTACCGTTCCGCTGCTGGTCAACCAGAACACGATCTATCCGCCGCGCTTGGGCGATAGGCTATCGGACATCTATCGCCTTCTGTCCAATAGGCAGGAGCTGGACGCGACCACGGGCAAGTTCAACGTCTATTACGACGACGGCGTGACGATATTCATGCAGGCTAACGCTTGGGAAGACGCGGCAGGGTCTATCCCCTTCCGTGGGCTGGGGTTGGCCAGAATCGACAGGCTAACCCCGTATGGCGGTTGAAGACCAAATCTATGAAATCCTCGTCGGCCAAAAGATTCTGGTCGATGGGAAGTGGCACGTCTATGACGAGTCTGGAGGCGAGCTAACCGACGCGGCCGGCGTGCTGTGGCGCTCGATCCCGGGCGCCTTGCTGATGTGGCCACACTACCTGCCGCTGACCCAGTACGAGGTCAAGCAGGGCGACGGTCTTGGCGGTGGCCGGCCGCACTACCTAGAGCGCACCAGCCGCAATTCGGACGACCGCGCCTACGACTCCGACCGGGTGGCCGAGCGGTTGCAGAAGGTGGTCATCGACGGCAAGGAGTACGACCCGTTCACCCCGGGCCTGATCGACATCATCGAGGCCGCAGCCAAGGCACCCCCATCCGGCAAGACCGAGCTGGAGCGGCAGGAGAAGAAGCTGGCCCGCACGTTCATGGTCAAGACCGAGAACGACCGGATCATTGAAGTGCCCATGTTCCGGCCCATGCTGCGCGAGATGCCAAGCCTTAGCGCGGGCTGGAGCTTTGACTTCGAGGACTACGCCGCGCGGGTTGCGGCCGAGGCAGGCGAAGAGCGCAAACGCATTCTCATGCTTCTGACAGCATCCGAGTGGCCATAGGAAATCAAATAGCACCGGATCTGCAACACTCGAAGCACTGCAAGGAGCATAGTCAATGTCCACCAACATCAAGTCGCGGCATACCGGTAAGGCGCTGGTACTGGCCAGCCCAATCACCGGAGCTGTGGCCGTCACCCCGAATGACGCCACCGATCTGCCCGAGTTCACCCTCGCGCTGTATATCAGCGTGGCCGGGGCGCTCAAGGTAACCATGTTCGATGGCACGGTGGTGACTTATCCGACCATGGCCGCTGGCCGACACATGATGCGCGTGAAGCGCGTCTGGGCCACCGGCACGGCTGCAACCGGCATCATTGCCGAGTATTGAGCATGGCCGATCACAAAAACGCAGGCATCCTCGCAGGCACGCTGTTGCTGGCCCGCGAGGTTGCGCACCGCGAGCACTTGAAAGTTCAAGGCCCGGGGTCGTATGCGAAACACATGGCGCTGGGTGATTTCTACAACGCCATTGGCGATCTGGCCGATACGTTCGTTGAAGGCTACCAAGGATGTTTCGATTGCATCCTCGATGTGCCGCTTGTAGCCAACAACTCAGGCGCCCCCATTATTGAAGTCCTGCGCAGCCAGCAAAAGTGGATCCGGGTTACCCGTTACACAGCCGTGCCCAAGGATGAAACCCCATTGCAAAACCTGATTGACGAAGTCGAGATGCTGTACTTTCGCACCATCTACAAGTTGCGCCGATTGTCTTGAGTGTGTTCCCTACGGTAAGTGCGTTGACCCGCTTCGGCGGGTCTTTTTTTTGCCAGCATGAGAGCGAAACAGTCAAATAGCGCGGGCAGTTAGATACTCGGCATACCTGATAGGCAGTATTCCCCGCCATGGGTTATTGGCCCGCCTTGATGGATTTCCGCAACCAACGCGATAAGTGGAGTGAAGTGAATGGCAGGTTTTGACTTGGACAATTTGGCGACTGACCCGGAATCTCTGGCGAAGGCTTTTGAAGCTCTTGAGGCAGGCGACACGCCCGTTTCGAGCGACCCTAAACCAGCAGACCCAGATCCTGCGCCGGCTGCTGCAAGCAAGACCGAACCGGAAGGTAAGACCCAACAGCAAGATGGTTTGAGCGATGCCGAGCCGGAAGGCGTGGCCACCAAGGACGGGAAGCGAGTAATCCCGTATGCGGTGCTCAAGAGCGAACGCGAGCGTGCCTCTCGTGCCGAGCAATTGGCCGAAGAGATGAAAACGCGAGTGGCCGAGCTTGAAGCCATGACGAAGGCGGCAAGTGAAGGGGCGAAAACTGGTGAGAGCGCCCGCACCGAGAATCCAACCACGCCTGTAAGTGACCTTTCACCCGAGGATCTGGAGACTCTGAAAGAGGACTTCCCGACTGTCTACAAGGCAGTGATGGCGTCGATGGCTGCGGCCAAGGCGCTTGAAGCTAAGTTGCAGCCGGTGGAAGCAACAGTGCGCGAGGCACAGGCCGATCAAGCGCGTTCAGCACAGGAAACCGTGCAGGATGCAATCGACTCGATCCCCAAGCTCGCACACATTCAGTCGTCAAATCCAGAGGCGTTTGAGCTGGCAAAGCAGTTCGACGCGACCTTGCGATCGCAAAGCAAGTGGGCTAACGCCAGCTTGTCAGAGCGGTTCGAGAAGGTGACCGAGATGGTGGAGGCCGCATTGGGAGCTATCGAAGTACCGGGTCAAGCCAAGACGACACAGGTGGACTTGAAAGCTGCTGCGAAGGCCAAGGCCGACGCTGCAACGAAGGCGAACAAGACGGCAGTGCCGACCTCGCTTTCCGAGTTCCCAGTAGGCGAGCCGGCGGCTATGGACGAGAGACAAGCGGCAGAGAACATGACACCCATGCAACTTGCCGAGTTCATGTCCAAGATGACGCCGGATCAAATGGATGCGTATTTCCAAACTTTGTGAGGCTTAAATGGCTACTACTATCCCAGTCGGTTCCGCGTTAGCGCGGAAAATCTACTCGGTGGGTCTGTTCACTCGCGTGCAACACACTCCCGGTTTCATGAATCTGCTCTCCGGCGAAATGCCGAAGGAAGGTTCTTTCGCGGCCAAGACCAAAGGCCAGACCAGCCCCGACTACCCCGTCGTGAAGGCCGGTGACTTGGCCAAGGGCGCTGGCGACACGGTCAGCATTGACCTGTTCAACATTCTGCAAGGCAAGCCGGTGATGGGCGACAAGCGCATCGAAGGCCGCATGATGCAGCTCACCTACTCCAGCATGGACGTGCAGATCAACCAAGTTCGCGGTGGCGCTGACTCTGGTGGCCGCATGACCCAGAAGCGCACTGTGCACAACCTGCGCAACATCTCCATGGCCGGCATTCAGGCTTGGATGCAGCGTCTGGAAGACCAAACCGCTCTGGTGCATCTGGCCGGCGCTCGCGGCGCTCAGTCCACTACCGACTGGGTTGTCCCCGCAAGCACTGACCCGGACTTCTCCGAAATCATGGTCAATGCCGTGAAGGCACCGACCAAGAACCGCTACTTTGCTGCCAATGACGCGACCACCCCGGCCGACGTGGGCACCAATGACGCGCTGACCCTGCAAGACATCGACCGCATCGTGGCCCAGCTCCGCGAGTCCCCGGTGGTCATGCAGACCGTCAAGGTCAAGGGCGACGACCGCGCATGGAATGATCCCCTGTGGGTCATGTTCGTGACCGAGCGCCAGTGGCTGTACCTGCAATCCCGCACCGGCCAGACCACATGGCGTCAGGCTGTGCAGTACGCCTTCGAGCGCAAGAACGGCAGTGTCAAGCACCCCCTGTTCGACGCCTACGAGACGATCATGTGGAACGGTGTGCTGATCAAGCGCATGAACCGCTACGCGATCCGTTTCAACGCCGGCGACAGCGTGACCTATGACACCGGCGGCGCCGATGGCCTGACCTACACCGAGGCCAGCGCCACCACCACCCAGCCCGTTGACCGCGCCATCATCGTTGGTGCGCAAGCTCTGGCCAAGGCCTACGGCAAGTCGGCTTCCGACTACTTCTACGACTGGTCGGAGAAGGAAGTTGACCACGGCAATAGCATCGAAACCGTCGCTGCCGCGATGACCGGTGCCGCCAAGATCCGCTTCAAGATCGACGGCGCTGACACCGACTTCGGTGTTGCAGTGGTGGATAGCTACGCACCCGATCCCGCATCGGCTGCTGGACGCACGCTGCTGGCTTCCTAATGAGTGGGGCTTCGGCCCCTCTCTGACGAAACTTTTTTGGAGAATCAAACATGGCAACTATCAATGCCCCCTCGCTGCAAGACGTTCAGTACAGCGGCGATTGCCCCCTTGCCAACGCTCACGGTTATGTGACGCTGGCTGCTGCCGCTATCGCTGACAAGGTTCGCCTGAACAAGCTGTATGCCGGCACCAAAATCTACGACATCAAGATGGTCAACGCCGCCCTCGGCGCAGCCACCACTGTGTCGCTGGGTTTTGAATATGTCGATGGCCAAGCTGGCGGTGGCGCTGCTGCCCTGCTGGCCGCTACCTCGACTGTCTCCGCTGCCGCTACCCGCGAAGGCGCCGTGGCCCCGATCGTCTTGGCTTATGACGCCTACATCACTGCCACCATCGGCGGCGGTGCGGCAACTGGCCAGCTCGACGTGGTGACCACCTACGAGTTCAAGGGCAAGTAATTGCCCCTGACTCCCGGTGAGTGAGTAAACAGGGCGGCTTCGTGCTGCCCTGTTTTTTTGTACCAAAGGAATACCAATGACCCAGCTCGTGCAAGTCCAATACGTCGGCAATAAGCCGTCGGCCCATGACAATGTGGCCCGCTCTGGGCTTACTTGGAACGGATATGGCGACATCCAAGAAGTGACCGAATCGCAGGCCAAGATCCTGACGCGCTACCCCGATCAATGGATGCTGCTAAACGAGGACGACCAAGCCCGCGTGGATGTGCCAGAGGACATTAAGGTCGTGGACGAGGACGGCGACACCGTGATCATTGACCCGGCCTCGTTCAACAAGCCCATCGAGCGCATGACCAAGGCTGAAATCGTGGCCTATGCCAAGAACAAGTTTGGCAAGGACATTGACGTGAGCAAGGCTAAGAAACTTCTGATCGACATGGTCGAAGAGTTCGAGCGCGATCTGGACGTGACCATTGGCGTCGGCCCCAAGCCCGATTGAACAGTCAAATAGGGCACGCTCGCTGATACTTGTGCCCATACCAGACGAGGCTTGCCGTGCTCATTTCCAAGTATTCCGACCTGATTGATGACGTGCTGCCATCGTTGGCGGCAGATCCGTCTATCCCGGTCACCGAATACGCCATCAAGCGGGCCTGCATCGAGTTCTGCGCCGGGTCGTGGATCTGGCAGTTCATGCCTGACCCTATCGACGTGGTGGCCGGAGAGGCCTACTACGACCTTGAGCCTGAAACCGGCGCCGATGTGACGGCCGTAATGGATGTGTCGCACAACCAAGTGCCGCTCGATGCCAAGTCGGTCGAATGGCTGGACAAGAACTTGCCCGGGTGGCGCACCAACCAAGCGGTGCCGAAGTATTACACCCAAGTGGACACCGACCAGATCCTGCTGGCTGCGGTGCCCGACTCGAACATCACCGGTGGCCTGACGATGACGCTGGCCTTGCAACCAAGCCAGTCGGCGGTTGGCATCCCCAAGTGGATCTTCACCCAGTTCATGTACGTCTTGGCCGAGGGCGCTATGGCTCGTCTGATGATGATGCCAAACAAGCCTTGGACGGACATGCAGACCGGAGCATTCCACGCATCGCATTTCCAAGGCTCGATTGCCAACGCCAAGGCCTCGACGCTGGCGGCTCTGGGTCGCGCTGCACACCGCACGACCTCGCAACATTGAAGGAAAACCCATGGCAACCGTAACCGTCGCATCGGTCATCTCAAAAGTCCAGACCATCCTCCAAGACGCAACCGGCATTCGCTGGCCAGACGCGGAGCTGCTTGGCTGGGTCAACGATGGCCAGCGCGAAATCGTCCTCTACAAGCCCAACGCCTTTGTCAAGAACACGGCCGTCAAGCTCACTACCGGCACCAAGCAGACTCTGCCGGCCGATGGTGTGCAACTGATCGACGTGGTGCGAAACATGGGGGTGTCTGGCGGGACTCCGGGCCGCGCGATCCGTATCACCATGCGCGAGATTCTGGATTCGCAAGTACCGAACTGGCACGCGGCCACGGCTGATGTTGAGGTCAAGCACTATATGTACACCGTGCTCGACCCCAAGACCTTCTATGTCTACCCACCCCAGCCGGCGGTAGACCAGAACTATGTCGAGCTGATCTACGGTGCCGCCCCGACCGACTGCGTGGTGGGCGGCACGATCACGCTGGATGACATCTACCAGACGATCCTGCTGGACTACTGCTTGTACCGCGCTTACAGCAAGGACACCGAGTTTGCGGCCGACCAGAACCGGGCGACTGCACACCAGAACGCCTACATTGCCGCGCTCACCGGCAAAGCGAAGGTGGAAGCGGGGGTCAACCCCAACATGACGGCCCCGGCCAATCCCAACGTAATCCCAAACACTCGATAAGGAGTAAATCATGGCAGGCTTTTCCCAAGCACTTGCACAAGCAATCTTTGACGCCACTCTGGCGGCGTCTCGCACCAGCCTGTCGGCCAAGCCCGGTGTCTGGATGTCGCTGCACACGGCCGCGCCCAGTGACGCATCGGGCGGCAACGAAGCCACCTACTCTGGCTATGCCCGCGTGAATGTGGCTTCGTCGATGACTTCCTCGATCACCGGCACGGCCCCGGAGCAGACCGTTCGCGCGACCAACAGCGCAGACATCAACTTCCCGGCTTCGACTGGTGCCACCCAGACCGTGACCCACTGGGCTATCTGGTCTGACCAGACCCTCGGCACATCGGCCTACCTGATGTATTCCGGCGCCCTGTCGTCCAGCCGCGCGGTGCAGTCCGGTGACGTGGTGGTGATCCCCACCGGCCAGCTCCAGATTGACCTGACATAAGCCATGGCTGGACTGTCCAAGTACCTCGGCCTCGCACTGTTCAACATGGCGTTGAACCCGGTGCGGGCGTCCTATACCCCGCCTGATGGCTTATGGATTGCGCTGCACACAGCGCCACCCAGCGATGCCACCTACGGGAACGAGGCGACGTACTTGTCCTACGCACGCCAGCCCCTCAACAGCCTGACAGCAAACACGCTGACCGAATCCGTGACCGGTGACGTAGACATCGAGGTCACCAACGGCTCGGCTGTCGTCTTCCCGCCGTCAACCTCTGCCACCGGCCAGACTGTCACTCATTGGGCAATCTGGGATAAGCAAGTGGTTGGCGACGGGAATATCCTGTTCTCTGGCTCCTTGGTAACGTCTCGCTCGATCACTACTGGCGACAGCGTCGTGATTCCAGAGCAAAGCATCACGCTGCTGATTAAATGACCACCCATGCCCTCAATACCGGTGCTCTGAACAAAGTCCCTTTTCCGGCAACGGAACAGGGATCGTCCATCATCGAGTTGCTGGGAACGGTCGAGGTCACGCTTTCAATTCAGACGATTAGGCTACGCCTGACGGCAACGGCCAAAACGTCTCCGTCGGCGGTAGCATCGGCGGCAATGAAGTTCAGGCTGGGAGCCACGGCGGCTACCCCGGCCGCTGCGGTCGTCAACAGCATCGTGCCCAAGGTCAAGATCCCCTTTGGGGCGACGGCCACGGCCAAGGCAACCCCCGGCACAGCAGCCGTGTTGTTTAAGTCTCAGGTTAGCGCCACGACAGCAGCCGCAGCCGTTGGCACAGTAACGAGCTACCAGCACACCAAGCTCGGCGGTTCAACGGTCGCGCAGGCCATACTGACGGCATCATTGATCAAGTACGTTCTGCGCAGCGCCAGCACGGTTGCCAGTGCCATAACAAGTGTGCCTGCGGTGATGATGAAGCGGCCGATTGCTTCTGTCCAATCGGCTACCGCCTCATCACAAGTCAGTATTGCGCTCAAGTATCTGATGTCTGCCGCCGCCGCCCCCGAGGCCGTGGCTTCGGCTGGAGCACTCTCTCGGGTTCCACGCAGCGCCAATGTGGCCCCTTCTGCCGTTATTGCCAGCGCATTGGCCGGGATAAGGCTCAATGTTTCGCCGTCAAGGCAGGAAGCCGCAGCCATTGGATTGTCGGGCGTAAAGCTCATGATTGCATCCGGCGCGGGCACCGAAGCAAGCGCCATTGCCACAGCCACCAATAGGCTGAACCTCATTTTTTCGGCCACCACCACTGCGACCGCAATTGCATACGCCGCAGGCTCCGATTACGCATCGCGCCTGCCAGCACCGCTTGAGCGTCAAATTGTGGTGCCTCCCTATGATCGCAATATGAAGGTGGTCTGAAATGCTGCTTGGAAAGTTTCAAAAACAACCCGCAGAAACACTCGACTTCGACATCGACTTTTCAGAGTTCCTGTCGGATGGCGATTCTCTGCAAACTACCGGCAACCCGGCAGTACCAGATCCGCTCGATGTGGTGGTGTCACCGACTGGGAGCCTGACTCTCGGCCCGACACTCGTGCGCGACGGCCTGATCATCAAGCAATGGGTATCTGGCGGCACCGATGGCCAGAAATACAAGATCACGATCACCGCCCGATCGAACGCGGGCCGGGTCAAGCAAGTCGAATTTTCCGTTCGCGTGAAGGACGAGTGATATGTCAATTCTCTACAAAAACAACGCGACCACAACGCTTTCCGGCACGATCAACAACTCGCAAACCAGCATCACCGTTGCCAGTGCCGCGCTGTTCCCGGTCATCACCGGGGCCGATTACTTCTACGCGACGATGTATGAAGTGTCTGGAGCGGTTGAAGTAAACGTCGAAATCGTCAAGGTCACCGCAACGGTCGGCACCAACTGGACAATCGTTCGCGCTCAAGACGGCACGACCGCCATGACGCGCTCAACTACGACCTACATCGAGTTGCGCTGGACGGCAGCGACTGCAACCGAGTGCGTTCAAAAGACCAACAACCTGTCGGATCTGGCCAGCGCATCCACGGCACGCACCAATCTTGGCCTTGGGACAATGGCCACTCAAGACGCCAGTGCCGTCAACATCACTGGCGGCACGATCAGCGGCGTTGCCTTCACGTCTTTGGATTCGCAGACCACCATTCGGGACAATGTCGATGCGACCAAGCAGGTTCAATTCGAGGTTTCTGGCGTCACGACCGGAACGACACGCACGCTGACTGTCCCCAATGCCAGCGGCACGCTTGCTCTAACGTCTGACCTGACTACTGGTTACCAGCCCCTCGACTCCGATCTGACGGCTGTTGCTGGCCTTGCGGCCAACGGCATCATTGCCCGCACAGGCACTGGCGCCATGGCGGTTCGCTCGATCACACAGCCCGCAGCAGGCATTACCGTAACCAACGGCGACGGCATCGCAGGCAATCCAACGCTCGCTCTGGCCAACGACCTAGCTGCGGTGGAGGCCATTGCCACCACCGGATTTGTGCGGCGTACAGGGACGGAGACGTGGTCGGCTTCGGCAATCGCGGACGGCGATCTTCCGACCGCGCTCACGGGCAAGACCTACAACGCCATGAGCCTGACGGCCAATGCCACCGGCTTCTCGATTGCGGGCGGTACGACCAGCAAGACGCTGACCGTCAACAACAGCATCACGCTGGCGGGCACCGACGCGACCACCATCACCTTGCCGGCCACCACCGGCACCGTGGCGCTGAACAACCAGACCTTTTACCTCGGCACGACGGCGATTGCGATTAACCGCACCACTGGCTCAATCGCGCTGACTGGCATCACCAGCATTGACGGATCGGCCGGGTCGGCTACCACAGCCACTACCGCCACCAAGGCCACAAATCTTGCGGGTGGCAACAGCACAACTCTGTTGGGCGCTATTGGCTACCAGTCCAATACCGACACAACCACATTGTTGGCTCCGAACATCACAGCCGCCAAGCAGTTCCTTGCCATGACCGGCACCGGCACCAACGGAGCAGCACCGGTTTGGTCTGCCGTTGCAAAAGCTGACGTTGGTTTGGGCAGCGTGGAAAACACCGCTTTGTCCACATGGACTGGCTCGGCCAACATCACAACTGTCGGCACCATTGGCACAGGTACATGGAACGGAACTGCGATTGCAGTTGGCAAGGGCGGCACCGGCCAGACAACAGCCGCAGCGGGATTCAATGCCCTGTCTCCTACTACCACCACTGGCGACCTGATCTACGCCGACGGCGCAGCCAGCAATGCCCGTTTGGCAGGCAATACGACCACGACCAAGAAGTTCCTGCGCTCGACCGGCAATGGAACCGTCGCCACGGCCCCGGCTTGGGACACGCTGGTGGATGGCGACATCCCGACAGCACTTACCGGCAAGACCTACAACGGCCTGACGCTGACGGCTGCGACCACCGGCTTCACCATTGCCGGCGGCACGACCAGCAAGACCCTGACCGTCTCCAACACGATCACACTGGCTGGTACTGACGCATCGACGCTGAACATCGGCACCGGTGGCACGTTAGGCACTGCGGCGTTTGTGGCCACGGGCACCTTTGCCCCGGCCGCTGGATCGACCAGCATTGTCACGTTGGGCACCGTCACATCGGGCACTTGGACTGGCAGCGCGGTCGGCATCAGCTACGGCGGCACCGGCCAGTCCACCAAAGCGGCTGGTTACAACGCACTCACCCCGATTACTACGCTTGGCGACATTGTGTATGGCGACGGAACCAACTCAGCCACTCGCCTTGCTGGCAATACCGCAGCCTCCAAGCGGTTCTTGACTCAGACCGGCAATGGCACGGTATCGGCTGCTCCGGCTTGGGGCACTGTCGTTGACGGTGATCTGCCATCGGCCCTGACCGGCAAGACCTACAACGCGCTTTCGCTCACGGCCAACGCCACAGGCTTCCAGATCGCTGGCGGAACCACGGCCAAGACCTTCGTGGTGCAGAACAACCTGACGCTGGCCGGAACGGACGGCTCTACGCTGAACATTGGTGGTGGAGGCACGCTTGGCACTGCTGCATTCGTGGCCATTTCCAGCTACGCCACGCTGGCCAGCCCGACTTTTACCGGCACCCCGGCTGCACCCACAGCGGCCGCTGACACCAACACCACGCAGATTGCCACCACGGCCTATGTGATTGGTCAGGGCTACCTCAAGGCCACCACAGCATCGTCTACCTACCAGACATCGGCTGGCATGTCGTCGTATGCCACGCTGGCCAGCCCCACGTTTACTGGAACCCCTGCTGCCCCTACGGCGGTTGCTGACACCAACACCACCCAGATTGCCACCACTGCATACGTCATTGGACAAGGCTACCTGAAAGCCACGACTGCATCGAGCACCTACCAGACCCAAGCTGGTATGTCTTCGTACCAGACTGTTGCCGGTATGTCGTCCTATCAGACAACGGCCGGTATGTCGTCCTACCTTACGACGACCACCGCATCGAGCACCTATGCGCCGAAGGCAAGCCCGACATTCACCGGAACCGTAACAACAGATTCTCTGATCACAGCCACGGTGGCCAGTCGCGCCAACTATGTGCTGGCCACCGGCTCTGTTGCTGGCGGCACACCGTACCTGTCGGCAGCGGGAACAGACGCCAATATCTCGTTCACCCTGTACTCCAAAGGCACCGGCAACGTCTTGCTGAATGCCAATGGAGCCACGGCGCTTGCGGCATGGAACCCGGCAAGCGCGGTCAACTCGGTGCTCGTCAACGGCAACACAACCGGCAACTCACCGACCATTGCGGCCAGCGGATCGGACGCCAACATCAATCTGACATTGGCAGGCAAGGGTACTGGCACCGTCAACGTGACCGGCTCGTTTGTCGCATCTGGCAACGTCACCGCCTATTCAGATGAGCGCCTGAAAACCAACTGGCGCGATCTGCCATTCGACTTCGTTGAGCGGCTTGCGCTGGTCAAGCACGGCATCTACGACCGCATTGGAGCTGTTGGCCTTTCTCAGGTCGGTGTGGGCGCCCAGAGCCTGCAACCACTGCTGCCGGAAGCTGTGCTGCGAAGTGTGGACGGCATGCTGTCAGTGGCCTATGGCAACGCGGCCATGGTGTCGGCCGTCGCACTGGCCAAGCGTGTACTGCAACTTGAGGCGCGGCTGGCGGCGCTAGAAGCCCGCTAATTAGGAGAACTGGCCTATGACGCTACCAGCTTACCCTAGTGCGATTTCTATGGGGCAGATCAATACCGAACTTGGTTTGAGTGCGACCGCAACCATTTCGCTTGACTCTGCCAATGTGCGAAACCTTCTAGGTGTTGCAACAGCAAACACCACAATTTCCATGAGCAACGCTCACGGGAAAAGTGCGTTCAATGCAGCAGCAACGTGGACTGCTGGAAACCTTCCAGATAACACCGCTCAAGTTAATCCAAGCTATTTGTCTATTTACGGAAAGAACCCGACAAATACATGGGCAGCAAGCCCAACAATTTGCGTTGTTGCTTCCCAGAGTTATATCGGGTCAAAGAATATCTGGACTTCCACAGATGGCATAACGTGGACGATGCGTAGCGTTTGGGTTAATTACTCTAGCTGCGGCAGGATGGCTTACGGCAACGGCATTTTTGTTGCGGTGGTTAATGACCACACCGACAACAGCTACTGGCATTACACCAGCACTGATGGCATCACTTGGACTCGGCGAACTCTCACGTTCACCATGTACGGTGGCCTTATTTTTGACGGCACAAAGTTTTGGCGGATTGGCGTCACGGCAACCACGCCAAGCATGGTGTACGGCTACGCTCACAGCACTGACGGAATCAACTGGACTACCGGAACAATCTCTGGAATTACTGGCGCCGGCTTCGATTCCGCATGGGGGAATTTGTTTTACGACAACGGGATATATTCTGTTGACGGCACAACCAATTATGGCGTCAATTCGGATAACTACTTTAGTACCAACGGTACAACATGGACTAGGAGTACGACACCAACGATTGATTACTACTGGAAGAATGTCGCGGCTGGCGGCGGCAAGATTGCAAAAATTGGCTACGGAGGCGGAGCAAACGCTCCGTGCTACTACACCACGGATGGCGTTAATTGGACTTCATTCACGCTTCCATCAGGAGTGTCGCGTAGCTCTATTTATGACTGGCGCATGGTCTACGCAAAGAGCCTGTTCTGGGTTATGGATTCCAGCAAGGTCTGGGTTTCATCTGATTTGCAGACTTGGACTCAAATGACCAATTTGATTCCAAACAATTCTGCTACTCATATTATTTACTACAACAACAAAATCATCAGCCTAAACAATCAGACTGGCAATAACACTGTCGGCCTGACGGCGTATGCCAGCCCGTAATTTTGTGGATGTGCTATATGAACGTATTTACCAAAGCCGTCCTGATTGCCGTCACGCTTGTTTGGGCGTGGGTGGCGTGGAGCATGAGGAAGTAATACACCATGGCTGGATTTAAACTCAATAAGCTATCTGGCCTGATTCCGCGCCTGCCAGACTCGCTACTGCCAGAGAGCGCGGCAACGGTGGCCAAGAATTGCGACTTTGCCTATGGTGAGCTGCGGGCCACCAAAGGCGGGTTCGGTCTGTTCACCATGGCCAACACGCCAGCGTCTATCTATACCGACAACGGGTTGAGCTTCTTCTCGTGGACTTCCGATGTGGACGCGGTGCGATCGCCGCTTGTGAGTGACCCGCAAAACCGGCTCTACTACACCGGGGACAGCGGCTTTAAGGTGACCAACCGACTGAGCCAAAAACTCGATGGTGGCCCCCCTGCAACGTCCTATCTGGTTGGCACACATCGGCCGACATCGGCGCCCGTGCTGACCGTGCAGGAAGCCGAGCCGGTGACCACGGCCACGGCCTCGATTGCCTTCAAGTTCCACTGGGAGTACGGCGGGGTCAAGTACCAAGAGCAGACCATTGCCCCGACCACGATAAACAACACCCAGTACCAATTCACCGCCCCGGCGATTGCCGCAGACACAAACGCCTCGGCCTTCCCTGTGCTGCGCATGACGGCCAAGTGGCTGCGCGACGGTGCGCAAGTGTTCGACCTCTACACCGAGAACTCCAGCTTCGACAGCACCGGTGGCCTGTACAGCCTGTCCATGTCAAAAAACGCTGACGGGACATTCACGGCCACCATGACAACCGGCATAAAGGAAGAGGACAAGGAAGTCCGTTCTTACGTCTTCACGCAAGTCAATGTGTACGGCGAGGAAGGCCCGCCAAGCGACCCGGCGCTGGTGACCACGTCACCGGTCATACCCGTGTCCGTGCAGTTGACAAAAAATCAAGTGACCGGGTACGCACCGATCAAGGAGCTGCGGATTTACCGCACTGGCACTGGAACCACGCTGACCGACTACTTCTATCTCGGCACGATCAACGTCCTTGCTTCGACGACGGTGGTGTTTAACGACAACATCAAGGCCGAACTGCTCAACGAGGTCATGTCCTCGCTGAACTACTACCCGCCAAACCAGAATCTCAAGGGTCTGATGGCGCTGCCCAACGGGATCCTGTGCGCGTGGAAGGACAACGAGCTGCATTTCAGCGAGGCCTACAAGCCGTGGGCTTGGCCACCTTCTTACGTCAAGACGGTGCCCAATGCCATCGTCGGCGGCATTGTCTACGGCTCTGGCGCGGCCATCACGACCAGCGGCTTCCCCTACCTTGTGTCTGGCGTTTCCCCAGACTCGATGACGGTCAGCAAGATCAACGTCAATCAGGCCGGGGTGTCCAAGTGGTCGATTGCTGTGGTGGATGGATCTGTCGTGTACGCCAGCAATGACGGCATTGTCACGATCAGCGGAGCCAGCGCCAGCCTCACCCAGTCGCAGCAGTTTTTCACCAGAGAGGTGTGGCGCAAGTCATATTCTGGTGGGCTGGCCAGCATGCGCTTTTGCGTTTGGGACGGCCGGCTTGTGGTCTTCTCGTCTTCGTCTGCGTTCGTCTCGTTCATGATCCGATTTGACGAGGCGGGTGGCTCAATGACAGAGCTGCCGGAGCTGATTGCCAGCTTCGCATTCGTAAGTCAGCTATCCGACCAGATGTACTACGGCTTGGGCCAGAAGCTCTACCAGTTCAACGGCGGCGACGATCAGCAATGCACTTGGCAGTCGCGCGAGATGACCATGCAAAAGCCGGTGAACTTCGGAATGGCGCAAGTGCTGTGCGAAGGGACGTGGCGCATCGAGTTCTTTGCTTGGGTGCAGAAGACGGCAACCAATTGGGCATTTCAGAGCGTGCATGTCCAGTCGGCCAACAGCGGCACCAACAACTTTCGCTTGCCGGGTGGCTATGAGTCCGACCGTTACAAGATCCTGATCAGCGGATCGGGGCGCTTCCGCGAGCTGCGCGTGGCCCAATCGGCGCGGGAGCTGGCAAATATATGATGCTCGACTCTATTGCCGGCTCGGTGGCCAACATGGTCAAGGTTGGCATCCCCGGGGTGCCACTGCACGCGCTGGACGCCATCAACGACGAGAACACCCGCCAAGTGCTGCGGGCGCTTGTGGACGGTTGGCATGTGCGCAATGGCAACTCCGGCGGTGGCGACGGGTCATTCGTGACCCGGGGCGAGATTGACACGCTGGTATCTACAAAGACCACCAAAGCGGTGCGCTCGCTTGGCGCCATTAAGCTCGACCCGGGGGAAATCTCCCGGGCGCTGGGCGACCTCCACACCCAAGTATTCAATTCCAAGCTGTTCACAGACCTTGAGGCCCGGGTTGATTTGATCGACAAGCCCCAAGGAATTAACGACCGGCTGGATCGGATATTCACCCGCGTTGGTGAAGTGGAAACGTCGGTCGCCAACGAATCAACGTCCAGAGTTGATGGCGACAAGTACATCACTGATCTGTACACCGCGCTGGGCATGCGGGTGGGTGATGCAGAGGCTGCTATCTCCAACGAGACGGAGCTGCGGGTAACGGCCAACACCGCATTCTCAAACCGCTTGGATGCCATGGACATTCGAGTTGGCGAGGCTGAAACCTCGATCACAAACTTCGATACGGCGAGTGTCAATCGTGATAACGCCATAACCAAGAGCGTCAATACACAGTACACCGCGCTCAATAAATCGTTGGCGCTGGCGCAGAGCAGCATCACCACCACTTCCAATACCGTCTCTTCTCTAGCGACCCAGTACGATCAGATCCAAGCGTCGGTCGGGGATCTGGCCGCAGCACTCAAGACCGAGGCCGAAGTGCGGGCCACTGCCGACGGTGATCTGTACGCCCAGTACACGCTCAAGCTCGACGTGAATGGCTATGTGGCTGGCTTTGGTGTGGCCAACGACGGCAAAGTCTCAAACTTCATTATTCGGACGGACACCTTCTCCATTGTCAGCCCAACCGGGAATGCGGCCGCGCTGATCATGCAGAACAACACGCTCATCGTCTATGACGAGAACGGCGCCCCCCGGGTACGAATTGGGAAGCTGTCGTGAGTTTTCTTTCTGATCTGCTTTCCTCCATCTTCGGGACAGCGACATCGCAAACGCTGTCGCCGAGCAAGTACGGCATGCAAATCTTTAATGAGTTGGGTGGCGTCTCGTACAGCACCGACTCGGTGACGTGGAATCAAGTGGACATGGTCTTTGTAAAGGGCGGGGGCGCCTTTTCCAAAGACTACCCAATACTTAAAGGCCGGGAGACGCTGGTGACCCAGATGATGATCAACCCGCCGCCGATTGACCGCAAGGCCATTGCTCACACGATTTCAGTGGTGGGCACGCTCGTGACGATCAATGGCGGCTCAGAGGACAGCTACGGGCTGATTTTGATGCGATGACGTGGGGGTTTGAAGCAACCAACCGCAACGGGCAAGTGCTGGTATCGAGCGACACTCGAAACCTGCACTTTCTTGGCAAAGCCACGCTTGACCGAATCATCCGGCAGAACGATGGCTATGGCGGCTTTCGCCACTACGCCTTCCGCATCGACTGCATGGTCACGCCTGTGCCGTTCTTCACAGCGCCAACGGCAGACCGGTACGGCATCGTGGCAATCCGCAACGTCTCGGCAACGGTCTGGGAAATCGAAGTGCTGCGTTCTGGAGTCAGCGCCACTATTCCAGAGGTCTACGTCTTTT
>Ga0316616_100000005_pt1 | contig 89534 bp, 125 predicted proteins | sample OWC_Aug_M1_C1_D1_FD_207660 | JGI IMG/M metagenome (GOLD analysis project Ga0316616, IMG submission 207660) | Wetland soil microbial communities from Old Woman Creek delta, Ohio, United States - OWC_Aug_M1_C1_D1_B | ecosystem: Environmental > Terrestrial > Soil > Wetlands | place: USA: Ohio... | reverse complement strand
CGCTGGTCTCCGGGATGCTGACCATCACCGGCCCGAACAAGGTGACCTCGCTCAGCATCGAAGCTCTTGGCGACGGCTACCCTGCGTTCTACTACACGATGGAAGACGCGCGCAGCGGACCGCTGCCCGTGATCGGTCCCTTCCGCCGGGTGGGAACCTTCTCGCTCATGATCAAAGCTGTCGATGACCGTGGCTGCGAAGGCTTCCAAGCTACTCCCTTCCCTCGAATCACGGTGACACCCTGATGCCAGAGTCGATGCCTGTTCAGCGAGCCGAGATCCTCGTCCTCGGGGATCGCAACTACCCGCTCCACCCGACCATCAAGATCCCGACCCTGCTCACGACGCCGCTGGCCGGGTTGCTCAAGACGGCGCAGAGCCGTGTTCCGGACATCACCTACGACGACCTCGTGAAGGCCATCTGGTCGCTCGGCGTGAATCGACTCACGGCCGCTCTCGATGCCGGGCTCGTCGTCGAGCGGGGCGGTGTCGTGAAGGAGCCGGCTCTCTCGTCGAAGCCCGCAGCGGGGAAGCCCGCAGAGGGGCCGAAGCGCGGGGCTGCCGCTGCCGTCCTGCCGACGCTCAGGGCCAAGACCGAGATCGTCGGGGACGCCAACGCCCTCGTGGGCGACCCTGATGGCTCTGTCTCCTGACCGGGCAAAGGTCCTGCTCGCTGAGATCGAGAGCCAACTCGTCTCAGCGATGCACGCCTACCTACCGCTCGGAGGAGCCCCGCCCTGCGCCGTGACGGTCGGCTCGGAGGGGGGTCAGGAGTCCATCGGACTGGTCCCGATTCTCGATGTGCGGGACCGCCATCTCACGCTCAAGCGTGCCGTGCAGGCCTCGGGAGCAGATGGGGTTGTGTTCGTCTACGACGGCTTCATCCAGAGCGCCGACAAGGTGAAGGTCGATGCCGTGCTCGTGGTCGTCGCCTCCCGATGGGGGACCGAGGCCTACGCGACGCCCTACCGCCGGGAGAACGGACGGGTCACGGTCCTGCGCCGGCTGCCGGCTCCCGAGGGGGTTGCTGAGGCCTACGCCGACCTGTTTGCGGCATAAAAGGGCATTTTCCCTCCACCTTCACCTCAGCTTCGCGTCCCCTGCAACTTTCCGCCCTGCCCGATGCCGTAAAGTTAGCAAAGGGCCTTGCAGTCCAGTTCGCGGGTGTGCTACACTCCCTCCGCCGGTCCGAAAATGGTTTGGCGTCTCAGGGAGGGATGAATGGCGCACAACGTCCCGAGTTCCGTGGAAGAGCTTGTAGCAGACTACGACCGCTTCGTTTTCTGGTCACTGCGGAAGTTCGCGGGGCGTTTCCTCGATGAGGACGAGTTGTTGGACCTGCGCCAGATGGTCTACGTCCGCGTCATTGAGCGTGACTTCCTGAGCCGTTGCCGGGCCTACTACGAGGTCCACGAAGGCCGCTTCATCACGAGCTTGAGCGCGCTCGTGCGCAACGTCCTCTACTCGTACTGGAAGCGGCGGCGATCCGACCCGCTGCGTAACGCTCGGAGCATCGAGGACTACCGCACGCAGCCGAGCCTGTTCCGCTTCGAGGGCCGCATCGAGGCGGCGGATGTCATCGACAAGCTCGGACGGCGGCTCTTCAGCCTGCACCGTGACGTGCAGATCCACGAGGTCCTCGCGGCGGCGCTCGCTGTCGGTGACCCGTGCCCTCGGGATATCGCGATACATCTCGGGATGAACCCTTCAACAGTGCGGTCGCACATGGCGGCGGCAAGACGGGCCGCTCGGAGGACAGATGCCTTTTCCACGCCAACGGTTTGAGGTCCGGGTGAAGGTGAACGGGGAGGACAAGCTCCTCGAAGCCTTCGCGGGTGAAGCGAAAGCAACTGAGCGCGCGGCGCGCGAGTACTACGACCGGGCCTGCGCGGCGTGGTTGTGCGGGGACACGAGCGAGTGGTACGTCACGGCGTGGACCGAGATCTGTTTCATCGGACCTGATGGGATGTTCGAGCGGTACGTGAGGCCGCTTTCATGATCCTGACCCGCAGCGAACTGGAGGTCGTTCTCACTGACGTGCCCGATCCCCTCGGGCTCCTCGTCGAGACGAACATCCCGCTTCCGTGGCATGAGCGTGATGGGCTGCCGAAGCTCCTCAGCGTGACATTCGCCGGTCGGTACCGGGGCGAGCTTCGCGGGTGGAAGGTGCCCCTCTCCGAGGCGCATCCGAGTGTACGGGGTGAGGTGTGGGAGGTGCTCAGGCAACGGACCTTCTACACGTGGTCGGCCCCGGTGACGACGACGGTTGTGCGCCGCCTCTGTGGCGACATCTCCCCGGCCATCATCGGGGATGCCCTGCTCGCGGCCACCATGCTGCGGGAGCCGCTTGGCGCACGTCCCCCGTTCACCGAGGAGGGGGCCGTCGAGGTGTGGCGCGCAGCCGAGGTCCTCACCTCGATGCTCAAGGGCCAGCGGGCGGCGTACGAACTGGAGAAGCAGGTCGCCTCGTTCCTGATGGAGATGAGTGTGGCCGGCTACCAGTGGGCTGACGAGCGGGTGCATCCCATCTGGGCTACGGTTCACGAGAGTGGATCGGGCCGTATCGTCAGTCGGCAGCCGAGCCTCTCGAACGTGCGGAAGGCCGACCGCGTGAACTTCAAGGCGGACCCCTACAAGCGGTGGGTCTGCGTTGCGTGGCCGTACGCCGACCTGACGATGGTTGCTCTGCTCTCCGGGGACCCGGCGCTCAAGGCCGTTATCTCGACGACGGACCCCTACGAGGTCCTTGCCTCGTTGTGGTCCTGCGATAGGGCTAAGGCCGAGACCGTCTGGAAGAACATTGCGACGCACGGCCCGAACACTCCGCGTGTTTCCGAGGCCCTCAAGGAGGATGCGACGACCTACGTCGAGAAGTTCGTCGCGGCGGCCCCGAGGTGGCACGACTGGCTCCTCGCGAAGACGGCTGAGGTGCCGATGGTCGAGGCATGGCTCGGCCGGAGGATCCACGTGAGCGAGGGCCGGAAAGTCCACGGGGCGGTCGTGATGGAGTCGGTCTCGACGGCGCTCAAGATGATGCTTGCCTTCCTTCGCCATGAGTCGGAGTTCCGGGCGGGGGCGGAGATGGCGGGCTTCTCCTCGGTGATCCCGCTCTACGACCGGGTGTTCTACCAGCTTGACGTGCATGTTCCAGTGGACCGGCATGTTGAACTGGCGCACCGCGTCGGTGCGTTGTCGCAGGTCGGTGGGAACTTCGCCGTCGAGGTCTCAATGGGACCGTCGTGGGGCGAACTCTACCGGGTGGACGGAAGTGTCCGGGAGTTCGGGCAGGTCCTCGCGGACCTGACGACACCGCCGCCCATTCCCATCCGCTGCCCCGCGTGTAAGCAGACGGCGCAGGACTGGCCGACGCTCGAAGACCACCTCCGCGATGCGCACAAGTGGGCCGATGAGGAGATAGGGGGCGCTCGGTGACGGTGGACATCCACGCCATCAACGGCACCGACCCGACCTCGATGTACGACTCGGTGCCGTGGTTTGCCGATCTGCTGGCGTGCCGCCGTTGCGGTTGCCGGGATGAGGCCATGCGGGTGGTCCCCGGCGTCGGTCCGCGCGACGCCGAGATCATGGTCATCGGCCAGAACCCCGGTTCGGAGGAGGACGAGGCTGGCGTGCCGTTCGTGGGCCGTGGTGGTGATGAGTTCGCAGTGTGGCTGAACCGCCTCGGGTTGGATCGCCGGAAGATTCTCGTGACCAATATCGTGAAGTGCCACACCTACAACAACCGCCGGCCTCGGGCGCGCGAGATCAACGTGTGTCAGGAGACGTGGCTGAAGCGGGAACTGGGGACCTTCGTCAACGTGAAGATCCTCATCGCGCTTGGCCGGCCTGCACTCGAAGGCCTTGTTGGGAAGGTCGAGGGTATCCCGGATGTGATGACGCCGTGGTGGATGAAGGTGGACTTCGGAGACCGCCCGTTCACCCTGCTTCCGTTGCCGCACCCGGCCTACCTGCTCCGCGTCCCGGCGCAAAAGACGCTGATGTACGAGCGTGTGCTCCCGTGGGTGCGCGCCTACCTCGAACGAGAGGTGCCTGATGAGTATTCCCGAGCCCGCGCCTGAACTGGTTGCACGAGCCGAGTCGCTCTCCGTCCGCAACGTGACGGTGCAGGTCTCGGCGAAGCGGACCGTCAAGGTGGGCGACGACTTCCGGAGCTTCGAGTCCTCGATGACCGTGACCTTCCACGATCCGAAGGGCGAGCCGATCTCGATGGATGCGGCGCAACTGGCGGCCATCCTCCAGACGCCGAACCTGCTGACGAAGGTCTACACCGACCTCTGGATCGGCGGGGTGATGAGCAAGGAAGAGACCGTACAGAAGATGCGCGAGGCCAAGGAACTGTACCCGAGACTTGCAGGAGTGAAACATGACGCCAGAACGGATAGCGGAGATCTACCGGGAACTGGAGGGGATGAAGGTCCCCTTGGACCATTCGAGCGTGAGAGGGGCGACGTACCTGCTGGAGAAGTTGCAGGACTGTCGGAGGCATCAGGACCGGCTCCTGACGCTGACGAGTGAGGTCGAGCGCGAACTGGCGACCGCCAAGCGGGAGGCCCGCGCGTGGAAGACGGCGCTCTCGGTGGCCGGCGCGTCAGCGCAGTTGCCCGACCTCCGGAAGAAGTGGCACGCGGCTCAGGATGGGCTCGACGACCTGCGCGGGTTGGAACGGAGCCTCAACTACGCCCGGCACAACATGAAGACCACCGACAGCGATATCCGGCTCGCGTCCGGCCTCGTGGACCTCCAGTTCAAGATCGGCGAGGTCCGACCGCCCGCCGACGAACCGGCTCCTGCTCCGCCGGCTCCTCAAACGAGCCCGACCATCGTGCCGCCGGAGGTACCGAGCGTGACGGCGGAGACTGCCTTCGCGTCGGATCCGAGGCCGGCCAACCCCGTGGAGGTCTCGGCGCAGGTCGATGACATCTCCGCGTTCCTGAGCGAGGTGAGGTAGATGTTGCCCGAACGCACGACGGAAAAGCTCGCGGCCCTGAACGAGGAGGAGGCCGGCCGCATCCCGCAGACCGAGGAGGTGCTCAACCTCATCGTCCGGACCATGAAGCGCCACGCGCACCGCTCCATCTCGCGGGCGACGGCAAAGCTCCTCTACGAAGCCATCATCGAACACATGATGGCGACGACGGCGAAGAAGGGTTACTTCCGACTTCCGAGTGGGTGGGGCAGCTTCTACCTGAAGGTGCTTGGGGTTGGTGCAAAGCCCCGGCGACTCCCGAACGGGGAGACCGTGCCGCGTCAGCCGAAGTCGATGGTCCGCTACCAGCAGGGGGCCATCGTCCGGCAGATGTTCGGGACCCAGACGCCCGCCGAGTATCGGCGCAGCAAGCCGAGGAAGTCGGCAGTGGACACGGCCGTCGGGGAGGGTTTTGACCTCTCCTCGCCGGACCTCAACGCAACGGAGGAGCCGTCGGTATAATCCGTCAGGGTCGGGCGGGCATGAAAAAAGCACGACCTCCGCTTCGGCGGCGATACCCGCGACGGGCTGCTCGTGGTTCCGATGGTTGGCACCGCTGATCACGGGGTCAGACCGGCCGGGAGTGGATCCGACCCTTTTCAATAGCCAAACGATGACGTGCTCGGTAAGCACGCCCCTTTTCAGTTACCTGACCAAGTACCACGTCCTGAGGAGCAGACACCATGTCCGAGCAGAACCCCACCCCGATCACCGACCTCAGCCAGTTGGCCGGCCTCGCGGGTCCGCCGGCCGCGCAGCATCAGCACCTTCCGCCGAACGTCGTGCAGACGACCTTCGATGACGAGTCCATCTCGACCTCTGACTTCGATGTGTTCAAGGGCCGGAAGGGCCACGTGGATCGCGTCGGCATCCTCGTCCCGCGCAGCGTCACCTTCGGCCGGGTCCACTTCATCCCGGAGAAGGGGTACTACCTCTGCAACTCCACCTTCGTGACGAAGAACGGGCAGGAGATCCCGACGCGCATCGCGACGTGTTGCGAGAAGCTCGACTCGCCTCGCAAGCGGTTCGCCGTGCCGGTGATCCACTACAACACCACGCCTGAGGGCTCGCTCGTGTCGCCGTTCGGCTATCGGCTGAAGGTGTGGCGGTTCAGCGAGCAGGTCTACGTCACGCTCCGCACCTCGCACAAGGAGTTCCCGCTCGACCAGCACGACCTGCTCGTGCGCTGCGAGGACGAGCAGTACCAGAAGATCCAGTTGCAGTCGTGCCGGGAGAGCATCGTCAACCGGCCGGACTTCAAGCAGAACTACGGGTCGCTGGTCGAGGCCTTCCTCGCGTCGCTCGCCGGCAAGCTGGAGCGCACGGTGGGCAGGCGCGCGGATGCGAAGGAGTGGAGTGAGGTCCTCGGCGCGGCGGGTCCGGTGATGACTGGCCCGTCGGTCGTCTCGGATCAGCCGGTGCAGGACATCGGCGAACTCCTGCGCGGCTAACAGCGGCTCCGCTTCCCACTCCAACCCCCGGCCTTTCGCGGGGCATTGGAGGCTGAACCCGGCCGCCCGGACGGGGGGACATCCGGGCACAACCAGACTGTAGGAGGTCACTATGTGGAGCAAGGTCCGTACGCTGTTCGTTGTGCTGCTTGTGTCCTGCTTCGTGGTTGATCCGGTCTCTGTGAGCCTGCTGGCCAAGCCGAAGAAGGCCGACCCGATGGCGGCCTACGTCCAGAGCGAGGTGAAGAGGAACGCCAAGCTCGCCCGGCACCCTGACCGCGCCACGGCTGGCAGCGGTATCCGGAAGTTGGCGATGCTTACCGAGGTGGGCCTCGTCCACGCGGGTCCGGAGCGTTTGCAGGCCCTCGACAAGGCCATCGGGACCCTTGACGAGGGGGAGGCCATCGAGATGGGCCGCAAGCGCCATGCGGCGTACGCCAACGAGATGCGCACCGAGTACGGGGTGGAGATCGGATCGTTCGACGAGGCCAAGCTGCTGGAAGGGATCGCGCTCGTCAAGCGGCACGGCTTCGCCAAGGTGTTGCTGGTCGCCAAGTCTCGCCTTGAACGGCAGGCGAAGGCCGTCGAGGAAGGGTACTCGGTGGTCCGGATCCAGAAGCCGGGCGATGACTTCGGGGGGTACCCTGAGTTCAGCGGCGGGGGCGACTTCTGCGGAGGGATGGAGTTGGCCGTGGCGGTGATGGCGTTGATCTCGTGCTTCATGCCCGAGCTTTCATGGATGGCGGGTATGGCGGGTGTCGTCTACGCTCTGATGTGCTGAGGGGGCTATGCGTACCGCTGCCTATCTCGTCCTGCTCGCCGTGGCTCTGAATGTTCTGGCTTTGGCCAAGGACCTCGGTCACGTAGTGGCGGGGCTGCTTTTGGTACTGGCGCTCGGAGTCTGGGGCGTCGTGTACTGGCGGAGGCCGATCACTCGACTGCACGTCACCGCGTGGCTCGCCATCATGGTCCTCGTCATCATCCTTCGAGGGTGGTGACAACAATAGATTGGCCCTGACCTTCACACGTCTTAGGGCTCCTGTCACGGAGATGCCGGGCGGCGGTCTCCAGAGTGACGGGTCTTCTACGCCGCCCACCTTCTACCTGATGGCTACACGCACCCCGCAGTACTGGTTGGCACAAGCCGAGTCACTTGGCCTGAAGACCAAGGCCGCCGAGGCTCTCCGCTCCCTCATCCACGAGCATGAGGCGCTCGCATCCGCCGGCAAGAAGGGCCGGACGGCACGAAAGCCCCGGAGCGCGAAGGCCAAGGGCCGACGGGCCGTGCTCGAAGTGCGCGACCTGCTCCGGGCCACGTTCCCGCACTGGGAGGAGGATGACATCCTGATCCAGACGACGAGCGTCGGGGGGCAGGATCTTCACCTCTCGCCTCGTGCGGCGCAGGACTTCCCGTACGCCATCGAGAGCAAGAACGTCGAGGCCCTCAACGTCTGGAAGACCATCGAGCAGGCGAAGGCAAACGCGGCGAAGAAGAACCGGCAGCCGGTCATCTTTTGCCGACGCAATACCACCCCTCTTCACGTCGTGATCGCGGCGGAGGAGTTTCTCAGGTTGGTGCGGGCGAATGGCTGACGAGAAGAAGGGGCTACCCGATGCCCTGCGGTATCTGAAGAAGGAGATCGCCGGGGCCTTCGAGACCGACGAGAAGCTCACGGGCATCTCGACCGGCTCGCTGGCCGTGGACATCATCACGGGCATCGGCGGGTTCCCGCGCGGCCGGCTCTCCGAGGTGTTCGGGTGGGAGGCCTCGGGCAAGACGACGCTCTGCATGATGGCGTGCGCCAACGCGCAGGCCGAGGGACTCTACCCGGTCTACATCGACGCCGAGCGCGGCGTGGACCTGAACCTCGCGCGCAACATCGGATGGGTCACCGACGATGAGAAGAAGGGCCTCTACCTGACGCCAGACAGCTTCGAGGAGACCGTCCGCATCGTCGAGCGGCTCGCGGAGACCGGCGAGGTGGACATCGTGATCACCGACTCGGTGCCGGGCATGGTCCCGCAGTCGGTGTACGACGGGAAGATCGATGAGACCGGGCGCATCGGTGAGGTGGCCCGGCTGCTCGCGAGCACGCTGCCACGGCTGACGAAGACGGCCGAGAAGAGCAACACGGCGCTCGTCTTCATCAACCAGATGCGTCAGAACGTGGACACGGGCTGGAAGCCGGCCTTCCAGAGCCGGGAGATGAAGGAGAAGACTTTCGGGGGCTCGGCGCTCAAGTTCTTCTCCAGCCTCCGGCTCGACATGCGCATCGTGCAGAAGGGCAACCAGAAGGTGAAGCGGATGGACCACTTCACCGGCAAGGAGATCGAGGTCCCGGTCAGCAACCTGCACGAGGCCCAGTGCTTCAAGAACAAAGTGGCCACCCCCTACCGGAAGGCCACCTTCGTCATTCGCTTCGACGAGTCGAAGGGGCTGTTCGGGATTGACAACCAGCAGACGGTCATCGACCTCGCTGTCAGCCACGGGATCATCCAGCACAAGGGGGGCGGCAACTACTTCTACGAGGGGGCTGGCGGCAACTTCACCGTGCGCGGCACCGACCAGTTGTACGACTTCGTGAGCGGCCACGCGGACATCGCGAACGGGTTGCTGGAGGCCGTGACCTCCATCCCGGAGATCAAGGCGGCGCTTCAGAGGTGAGACATGGCGCAGTACGCCCGCAACACCGAGGTCCCCGTCGAGCGGAGCGAGGCTGAGATCAAGCGCACGCTCTCCCGCTACGGGGCGACGCAGTTCATGAGCGGGTGGGATCAGGAGCGCGCGATGGTGGCCTTCAAGATCCACAACCGACTTGTCCGCTTCGAGATGGTCCTGCCTGACAAGAAGGACCCGAAGTTCACCCGTGACGGCCGCTCGAAGTTCACTTTCAAGGCCCTCCCGCAGGCCGCGTGCCTCCGGAACTGGGAGCAGGCCTGCCGGCAACGCTGGCGGGCGCTCGGCCTCTGCATCAAGGCGAAGCTCGAAGCCGTGGACGCCGGCATCTCGACCTTCGAGCAGGAGTTCCTCGCCAACATCGTGCTCCCCGACGACAGGACCATCGGCGACCACATCCTTCCACGCCTCGATGCGGTCGCCAGCGGCAGGGTCAAGCTCCTCCCTGCCGGACATGCGCGAGAGGATGTGATCGATGCCCGTTGACGACGGAATGGTACTGGTCAAGCTCGAACTGGAGGGGATGCGGCAGGCCATCGTCCACGCGCTCACCGTGCGGCAGGCGGAGGTGGCGCTCAACGTGGACGAGCAGGTGAAGCAGGCCATCGAGCACTTCGATGCGGCCCCGCTCATCGAGCAGGAGGTCAAGTACGCGGTCTCCAAGGCCATCAAGGAGGCCATCGACTCGGCGGTCAAGCAACTGTTCTGGGACGAGGAGGTCCGCAAGATCGTCACGGTGGCCATCGAGCAGGCCCTCACCAAGGCACTCGTCGGGAGGCAGAAGTCGTGACCATCGGCACCCCGGTGCTCGTGTCGGCCGTGCTCCAGAAGGATCGGGAGACCAACGGAGACCTGCACTGGACACGCTTCGAGGCGTCACTCCGGGGCATCGTCACCGGGCGCGGGTTCCGGTGCGAGGGCCAGTTCCACAAGGCCTCGGGAGGGGGAACCACTCTCCTCGGGTACGACGAGGACTACGAGCCGGCGTACTTGGCCGTGACGCGGCGCATCCCGGTCGTGTTCGTGCGGTTCGGCCTCTGGAGCAAGGAGCATCCGGTGCTTCCTGAGGACGTGTCGCCGGCTCCGGCGGACGACTGGACGTTGCCGGCGAGGGCAAGGGTGAGGGTATGAAGGTCACCATCAAGGACTTCCAGAGCCTCAAGAACACGACCGTCGAGGTCGAGGGCCTCACCGTGCTCGTTGGCCCGAGCCACCGGGGCAAGTCGGCCTTCATCCGCGCGGTCGAGGGCGCGCTCTTCAACCGCCCCGGCGATCAGTTCGTGCGCGAGGGGGCGAGCCGGTCTGTCGTGGTCGTCGAGGACCTGCCCACCGTGGCCGGCGGGACCATCAACGTCACGTGGACGAAGGGCAAGTCGGTCAACGACTATCTCATCAACGGCACCTCGTACGGCCGCGTCGGCACCGGAGCCCCGCCACCCATCGACGAAGCCGGCTATCGGGACGTGTGGATCGGCGACAAGGAGCGGAAGAAGGGCAGCTACATCCGGCCGCAGGTCGCGACCCAGTTCGAGCCGCTCTTCCTGCTCACGCAGACCGGCAGCTTCGTCTCCGACGTGCTCTCGGTCATCAGCCGCCACGCCGTGATCCTGACGGCGCAGGGACGCTGCGGGAGCGACCTGAAGAGCACCAAGCAACTGCTCGGCGTGCGGCGGAGTGACCATCAGGCCGAGGTCTCGAAGCTCGAAGTGCTCGATGAGGTGCCCGAGTTCGCGGCCCGCGTCGCCGGGCTGGCGAGGGACGCCGAGGCGCTCGCGCGCTTCCGGCAGCGGGTCGAGCGGATCAGGGCGCTCGTGGCGCGGCGTCAGGCGTGCCTCGCGCTCTCCCGAGCCGAGGTTCCACCGCTCACCGAGGTTGGCCCGGTTGAGGAGGTGCGGTTCCGCGTGGACACGGTTGCCCGGCTGGCGAAGAGCCGGTCGGCACTCGTTCACACGGCCGCGTACACCCTCCCGGCTGCCACCGAGGTGAGGGTGGACCTCGGGGTCGATGCCATGACGGCGCGCGTGCTGGTTGTGAAGCGGGGCCTGCTCCTGAGCACGATCCAGCCCATCCCGACCTCGCCGCTCGCCGAGGTGCCGGCGGTCCTCGATCACACCACCCGCCAGCGGGAGCAGGCCTTCGCGCTCGTCACCCGGCGGCGCGGCCTGATCGACACGGCGGCCCGGCAGCTTCCGCCAGAGTGGTCGGCGAAGGTGCCCCGCATCGTGCCGTGGCAGCAAAAGGCCGATGCCCTCTCCCGGCTGACGGGGGCTCGCATCATGAACCTGACGGCCCTCCAGCGGGCCGAGGCGGCGCACCGCAGTGCCATGACGGAGGCCGAGACGGTGGAGGCCGACCTCACCACCCTGATGGACTCGCTCGACATCTGCCCGCTCTGCCAACAGGAGATCGCCCATGTCCACGTATGACATGTTTACCGGCCTCGACGAGGAGATCCTCGCAGCGATCAAGGACCTGCCCGTGACCAGCGAGATGGTCCGCGACCTCGTGGACCTGCTCAAGCTCGGCCCGCTCCATGTGGATCCCCTCGTATCGGCGCTCGCTCAGAAGCCGTGGTGGAGGTTCCAGAGGCGGGATACTGGGAAGCGGTTCATCCGAAATATTCTTCTCCGGGCGAATCTGGAGGGACACCCGCTCGTGTCGGACAACGACGGGTATCGGTTCGGCACATGGGATGAGGTGGTGGCTACGGCAGCGGAGCGATGTGAGCGACTGGCTGCGGGTCACCACAATCGTGCGGTTTTGCTGCGTCGTCTCGCGGCCCGCTTCAGGGGACAGCCGTGAAGTTCATCGCGTGCAACGACATCCACCTCGCGAGCCGGCCGCCGGCCAGCCGGACCGACAACTACCACGAGGAGTTGTTCGACCTGCTCGACCAGATGGCCCTGCTCGCGAAGAAGGTCGAGGCCAAGGCCCTGCTCATCGCGGGTGACGTGTTCCACCACAAGGCGAAGATCGGCATCCCGGTCCTCATCCGCCTCGTCGAGTGGAGCCGGGACCTCCGGCAGGCCGGCATCCGCGTGCTGACCATTCCCGGCAACCACGATCTCCTGCACAACCGCTACGAGACGCTCGATGAGCAGGCCCTCGGGCTCATCTACTCGGTGGGCGCGATGGAGAACGTCTCGTGCCGCGAGGGCCGCGACGGCACCGTCACCTTCACCGACAGCGAGGGGGACGTGAACATCCTCGGCATCCCGTTCCCCGACGCCTTCGACTGGCAGTGCTGGATGAAGCTGCCGCGCCCGGCCGGCACGAACATCCTGATGGCGCACTGCTTCGCGAGCCCCACGGGCGGGGAATACTTCGGCGAGCCGGTGCTTCGGTACGACGACCTCGCGCAGTTGCCGTACCACATCTTCGTGTTCGGCCACGACCACTCCGACGGGGGCGTCCACAAGATTGCCCCGAAGCTGTTCGTCAACCTCGGAGCCATCAGCCGGGGCTCGCTCACCGGGGAGGTCGTCGAGCGTGACGTGAAGTGCGCGCTCATCGACACCTCGGCGCAGGAAGTCCGGCAGGTCCGCCTGAAGTTCCGGCCGGCGTCCGAGATCTTCGACCTCAAGCTCAAGGCGAAGAAGGATGCCGAGCGCGCCCACATCGAGCAGTTCGTCGAGCAGTTGACGGCCGACCTGCTCTCGCACACCACGGCGACCACCACGCTGACCGACCGCCTCTCGGCGATGGACCTGCCGCAGGAAGTCCGCTCGCGCGTGGCGCAGTACATCGAGGCGGCCGAGCAGCCGTCCGTCTGATGGCCTACTGGTCGTACTCGCAACTCGCGCTCTACAAGAAGTGCCCGCTGAAGTTCAAGTGGCAGCGGATCGACAAGCGTCCGCTGCCACCGTGGGACGGGAAGCGGGCCTACATCGGCCACGTGCTCCAGAAGACCGTCGAGCGGTTCTACGTCGAGGAGTGGTGGCGCGACCCGCACAACACGACCGCCCGGATGCTCACCGAGATCCCGACCATCGGCCGGCAGGTGACCGAGGCCGAGGCGGTCCTCTGGAGTCCCGGTGAGCAGGAGAAGTGGCTCGCGACCGCCCTCGACGCCGTGCCGAAGATCGTCGAGGTCATCAAGACCGAGCGCCTGCTCGGGGTGACCAACCTCTCCGAGTTCGAGATCGAGGTCCCGCTCGGCCCGGACCGTATCGTTGGCCGGGTGGACTTCCTCTTCGAGCACCCCGATGGCTCCCTGACCGTGCTCGACGGGAAGGCGGGCGGCAGCTTCGGCAAGTTCGTCGAGGCCGACCAGCTTCGCCTCTACGCCCTCGGGGTGCTCGCGAGCCGGTTCCGCCGGCTGCCGACCAAGGTCGGCTTTTGGTGGTACCGTTTTGGGCGCATCGTGTGGCGGCCGGTCAGACGGAAAGTGCTCGAACGGTTCATCGAGGGTGTCAAGGCGACCATCGCGCGGGTACGCTCGAAGGACTACGCGCCAACGCCGGGGGGCCACTGCCGCTACTGCGAATGGAAGTCGGACTGTCCCGAGGGTCGGGCATGGCTCTGGCGGAACCAGAAGACCGTGACCATCGACTCGGAGGCCAACGTCGGCACGACGGGCTTCGAGTGACTCAACGCTGGAGCCCGCCGAGCAGAATAGTAGGGTAGCGGAGTGGCAAGGTCACGAACGGTGGAGGCGGAGATCACCGAGGTAGAGATCGAGGAGGGCGGGCGGCGGGTCGCCGGGATCCGGGCGACCTGCACCGAGTGCGGCATCCTCGTGGAAGTGTTCGGGACCGGCGAAAATAGCCGGAAGCGTGCTCTAGCTCAACTGCGGGAGAACTGCGGCATGGGCGAGCGCAACTTCTACGTGGAGGCGAAATGAGGCTCACGGTTCTTGGTCCCGTCCCGGACAACCTACTCGCGGTCTTCTACGACCCCACGAAGATCGGCAGCGAGGAGCAGAAGGAGTGCCGGGGAACGAACATGTGCAGGTTGCTCGGATTCGGCTCCTGCCCGGCGGAGTTCCTTCGGACGGAGAAGGCTATCTCGCTTGCCGTCGAGGAATTGGACAACGGGGAAACGCGACCCGTGACCCTTATCGGAGGTTCGACGGGGCCGAGGGTGGCTGAGTACTTGCCGCACTTTATCGGTACGTTCCACAAGACGGGCGTCGGTCGCGAACTGTGCGACTTCGCCATCGAGCAGCACGGGAGGGAGAATGGCGGCAGCATCGACAGCGGACCGGATCCTCAAGCTCCGTGAGAGCGCCACGAAGGCCACAAAGCTCCGCGCGGAAGCCGAGGCCTCGGTGAACGTGGCCCGGCAGCAACTCGCGCAGACCGACGAGGAACTCACCAAGCTCGGCATCAACCCCGAGAACTGCGAGCAGGAACTCACGGCGCTCGAAGGCCAGCTTGCACAACTCGTGAACGAACTCGAAGTGAAGGTCGCCGAGGAGACGAAGGTCTACGACGGCATCCTCGTGGCGGCCAAGCAGGCAGGCCTGCGGTGACCCTCGATGAACTCTCGACGGCGACGCACCGGCTCGTGGGCCTACGGGAGGCGCAGGAGGCCAAGGTCCGTGCGCTCTACACGGAGATCGGCGGCCTCGAAGGTGAGACCACGCTCCTGACGCACTGCTCCTCGGCGCTCGAAACGCTGCTGAAGATCGTCTCGATGGAGTCGTTGGAGTCCGTCGAAAAGCTCGTGACCTACGGCCTTCGCACCGTCTTCGAGGACCTCGCGCTTCAGTTCAAGGTGGAGGTCGAGAGCAAGCGCGGCCTTCAGTGGATGGAGCCCAAGCTCGTGGACGGCGGCGTCGAGGCCCCGATCCTCGACGCCTTTGGCGGCGGCCCGGCCTCGGTGGTCGCCTTCCTTCTCCGGCTGCTCGTGTGCCGGCGACTCGGGCTTGCGCCCGTACTCTTCCTCGACGAGTCCTTCTCCTTCATCAGCGAGCAGTACGTGGACCCTACGGCACGGCTGCTTCGCGAACTGGCAGACACGCTCGGTGTGACGTTGGTGCTCGTGACCCATCACAAGGGCTACCTCGCCTACGCTACCCGCGCGTACGAAGCTGAAGAGACTGCCGATGGCACCACCTTCGTCCCTGCCCGATAGCCACGGGGATGACGTTCTCGAACTCATCACCCGCCTGCTGACGCTCGAATACGAACGGGGCAAGCTGACGGCGCAACTGGAGTTCCACCTCAAGGTCCGCTCGGTGGCGATCCGGCATGTCGAGGAGGCCACCCCGGAGCCCGAGAAGCCTGAGAAGCCCGAGAAGAGGGAGTCGAGGCGGCAGCGGAAGCCCGGTCAGCTTGAGGACGAGATCATCGAGGACCTCGCGAAGTGCGGCGCGCTCACGACACGGGAGATCGCGCATCACGTTGAGGCGAATCAGGAGTCAGTCCGGCAGACCATCAGTCGGCTGATCAAGCAGGCGAGGGTGGTGCGGGAGGGCACGCGGAAGTACCGCCTCTCACGCTCCAACGAGGGAGCGGAGGGCTGATGGCAGCCTTCCCGTGGCTGGAGCAGATCATCACCGACGCGACGGCGCATCTACCTGCCGAGCCCGAGAAGGTCGCCTACCTCAAGGGCCGGGGCGTCCCGCTGGAGGAGGCCATCGCCCATCGGCTCGGTGCGCTCCCGGCTGGCTACCCGGTCGCGGCCTGCACCAAGGAGTTCCTCGACTGGCAGCGGTGGAGCCTCCGGGGCCGGCTGCTCTTCCCCATCACGAGCCCGCTCGGGGATGTCATCGGCCTCCAGAGCCGGCGGCTCGACGAGAAGCGGTACCAGACCTTCTACGCGGGCAGCCGGCAGGTGTACCCGCCGGCCTTCGGCATGGCGCTCGCGGCCGACGCGATCTACGAGCGCGAGCAGGCCGTGGTCGTCGAGGGCATCTTCGATTACTTCGCGGTGCGCGCGGCCGGCGTGCCGAACACCATCGCCCTGCTCACGAGCCACCCCACGAAGGTGGTGCTCCGCTTCCTCGACCGATACGTCCGGCGAGCCTGCATCCTGACCGACATGGATGAGGTTGGCCGGGAGTCTGCCGAGCGCATCGTCGGCCGGCGGCGGGAGTGGGAAGTCGTGGTCCCTACCTACCCGGCGCACGACCCGGCTGACTGGCTCGCGGCCGGCGGTCTTCCGGCCATGCGCCGGCTGCTCACTCCGTTCTCGGAAAGGTACGGCGTATGGAACCCCTCGACCTGATCCCGTCTTCCTTCTCGTGGGCTGCCGTCTGGACCGACGGCAAGCAGACCTGCATCGAGTGGGCTACGAGCCGCGCAGACGCAGCCTCCCGGCTTGGCTACTACCGCAGCAAGCCCGGCGTCTGCCTCGTGGCGCGCGTCCACCCTCCCGGCCGGAAGGCTACCGTCACCCTCGATGGGGTGGCGTCGCTGGAGAACGCAGGTGCCGTGCGGTAAGCACTGGCGGAGACGCTGCCCGGTCTGCAAGAAGGTCAGGGCCATGCGGAAGGGCCAGATCGTCTGCGGCTTCGCGTGCGCCGGCATCTGGCGCTCGTGGCGCGAGGCCTCGGACCCGGACCTGAAGGAACGTCGCCGGGCCATCATGCGGAAGGCCGGCGCGGCGAGCGCCAAGGCGCGGATGGCGAAGGTCCGGGCAAAGCTCGAAGAGACGCTCGAAGGAAAGACGCTCGCTGAGGCGTGGCACCTTGGTTACGAGACCGGCTACTCGGCCGGGTGGTACCGGGGAGCCCACGACACGCCCTCCTCTCGGAGCGTCCGGCTCATCGGTTACGCCCGCCAAAAGCGCCCCGCTTGACATTCAGGCCTCCCTGACGTATCATTGTCGTGTGGAGGCGACCTTGACCAAGACCAACATCAGCATCGACTTCGTGCTCGCGGGGAACGCGACCTTCACGGTCCAGAACCCCAAGGGCGAACACTACACCTACCGCGTCCGCGCGAAGGAGTTCTCCGGCAACGCCGTCGAGAACACCGCCGAGGCGTCGGTCATCTGGTTCGCGAGCCTGCTCACCGGCCCGGACAACGAGAGCGACTACACCTACATCGGGCGCGTGGTGCCCATCCCGTTCAACGCGCCGGTCGTCAAGCTGACGGCGAAGAGCCGGCTGACCATCGAGTCCAAGCCGGTGGCCGTCCTGAACTGGGCGCTCGCGGTGCTCGCCGGCAAGCGCGCCCTGCCCGAGGGCTACGCCATCCGCCACGAGGGCCGGTGCGGACGCTGCGGCCGGACGCTGACGGTGCCCGAGTCCCTCGACCACGGCATCGGCCCCGAGTGCTACGCGAAGATTCATGGCTCGAAGGAGGTTGCGTGATGACATACCGGGTTTTCCACTCGCTCAAAACCGGGTTCGGCTTCGAGCCCGCGACGTTCCCCGAAGACTTCCGCCACGTGGCGGACGTGCGCGCCTACGAGATCGGCGCGGTGTTCCAGTTGACGAACCACATCGACCGCCCGTGGACCGAGAACGAGGAGGTCCTCATCCCGTCCGGTGTGAACCCGCGCGAGCTTCGCAGCACGAGCGTCGGCGACCTCGTGCAGGACGGCAACAAGCTCTTCGCGGTCGCGCCCTGCGGTTTCCGCCTCGTTGAGGATGGGATTCATGTCCCGGACCTGTACGCGGAGGTGACCCGTGGCTGACCGCTTCCTTCACGACCTCGCGGTGCGCATCGAGCAGCCGACGGACCCGGACGCGCCGCTCACGTTCGACCTGCACACGTTCGACCCGGATGCCGATGACGACGGCCGCGCGCAGGACTACGGCGTGTCGGTCATCGAGGGCGGCACCATCGTCGGCGACGGCAGCCGCGACGGCTACAACGTCAAGAAGCTCCTCCACCTTGCCTCGCTGCTGGAGCACGCGCCGGACCTGCTGACCATCGCGGAGTGGCTGCTCGAAGGCAAGCTGATCGAGGCTACGCGCAAGGCGCGCACGGTGGTCGGGGAGATCGAGGGCCGCGAACTGAAGTACCGCCCGGAGGTCAAACTGTGAGCCCGCGCGAGGCGCTTCAGACGCGCATCGTCGAGTGGCTCGCGGCCCGCTCGACCCATTGGACCGCGCCCTACGGCATCCTGCCGGGCCTCCGCGAGATCAAGCGGGGGAAGGTCCGGACCATCACCTTCGGCATCGCGCGCACGCTCGACGCCGAGGCGATCATCTGGTCGCCGACCCGCATCGACCTGCGCACGAGCCGGGGGGACTGGCACCTCGACTCCGAGCAGGCGCTCTACGCCCTGCTGGAGGCTGAGTTCCACGCGCCCAAGCCGCTGGCTCCGAGCTTCTGTCCGTGGTGCCGCATCGACGCTCGCGGCACCTTCAACCTCGTCTCTGAGGGCGGCTCGCTGGTCTGCCCGAACTGCAAGGAGGTCTTCCGTGCCTGAGAAGCTGACCGTCAGCCCCGAGAACGCGGATCGCTTCCGGGACTGGCTCCAGAACCGTGGCGGGCTGGCCATCTGGCGCTCCGTCAACCTCTCGAACCCCGGTGCCTCGTGGACCACGCCGGCCCTCCAGCCGGACGGCTCACCGACGCCCAAGCCCACATGGGAGGCCGACAGCCATCCCGAGCGCATCGTGACCGACCCGGCTGAGGTCGAGGTCGTCGAGCCGCGCGAGGTCCGCCGGTTCCACGTGGCCGTGCGCAGGGGCTCGCAGGGCTTCACGCTCAAGCTGACCGATGCCTCGACCCGCAAGGTCCGCGCGGCCGTCGAGAAGGCCGGCGATGAGGCGTGGTACGTGTTCGACTACTCGACGCAGGAGGCGGTCATCCTCGTGCCGGGGGAGACGAGGCCCCTGTAGATGCAGGCCGGCTGCTACACGCTCGACCTCTACTGCGACGCGGAGAACCCGGACCATCAGTACGGGGAGTTCCCGCATCAGTTCTTCCACGAACGGGGGAGCGTGTGCCGGTCGAGGGCTCGCCGGGCTGGCTGGATTCTCAGCCGCCGGCCCGGTGGGGACCTCTGCCCGAAGTGCAGCGGAAAGAGGCCGCCAAAGCAGGGGACTTGACTTTGAGGCGTCAGGGGCGTATGATTGTCGTGTGGAGGCGACCTTGACCCAGACGACACAGACCATCGACCTGACCTGCTCCTGCGCGGTGTGCCGCAAGCCGGTGGCCATCTGCCACCCGGACACCGTGGACCACTTCATCTACGAGTTCGACGGCGAACTCGACTACATCGAACTCCTGCACCGTGCGTGCGCGGAGCGCGCGGGCTACGCCATCGACGCCGAGGGGCACATCGGCCTCCGGCCCGAGCCCGAGGCGGCCCCGGTCGCCTGCGTGTGCTGCGGCAGGACCGACTTCTGCGCGGAGGACTGCGCCGCGTTCAACGAGTGGCTCGCCGACTTCGAGCTTCGCTCCGCCTACGACGCCAGCATCCGGGCGAGGGGGTGACCATGCTGCGACGCGGAGGACACTTCGGAGCGTTCACGGCAAGGAAGGCCTCGGCCTTCCTCGCGACCATCGACGCCAAGCTGGTCATCGAGCCGGCCCCGCGTGGCGGATACATCGTGCGCGACCCGGCTTACCGACCGGGGCAGGTGTACTGGGGGCAGACGCCCCGGAAGGCGTGCATCGCTGCCGGCTTCATTCCCACGGAGTATTGGTCATGACGACACACGTGCATCCGCTCTTCGCCGCCATCCTCGCCGCGCACTTCCCTACGCCCGAGCCGGTGCTCTGCGTGGACTGCGACAAGCCGGCGACCCACTTCACCGAGGCCGACGCGCCCTACGACCCGCACTGCGACGAGCACCATGCGGCGAGCTTCACCGAGTGCCCGCACTGCGGCGAGGTCGTGCCGAAGGGCGACATCGAGCAGGTGCAGACGCTCCGGCAGACCCACTGGTCTCCGGCGGAGTACGAGGAAGGCTGCTCCTCCTGCATCGAGAAGATCGCGAGCCGCCGACCGCTCTCGCGCTACGAGCGGCTGCAAGCTGCCGCCGACGCTGGCTGCGACACGTGGGAAGAGTACCGAGGGGAACGGTGATGCGGGCAGCCCTGCACGGTTACATGCGGATCACCCGGCGGGTGTTCTACGCCAACGGAGGATTCAGCAACCCCCGATGCCTGCGCGTGACTCGCGGTCGGGCATGGGCGTACTTCTGGCGGGTGGGCTAGGCTATGGGGGCCATGCGCCCGGTCCGCCGGTACGTCCTCCACTTCGCGCACCCGGACACCGAGGTCCGGGTGAAGCTGATGGCGACCGGCGACACGCCGTGCAACGCGAAGAACACGGCGTGGACCCTCCTCGAACGCTACCTCGCAATAGAAGAGCATCTCCCCCGTACCGGCTGGCGGCTCGCCTTCTTCGAGGACAACGGCATCGTTGGGTCCTGAGGGGCTGCGGATGGTATCATCCGCCTCGTGGCCGACGGGCAGAACGAAACAAGATTGGCGCTTGTCAAGCGGAAGAGAGGGCGAACCCGCAAGGACTCGCCCGACGACATGCCGATCTACGATCCCGACGACCTCGTGAAGCCGTCCCTGCCGGGGCGTGACCTGACCACCAAGCCGGTTGACGAGAAGCCGCTCTCCGCCAAGGACGCCAAGGCGCTCCTCCAGAAGAAGGCGCAGGAGCTTCTCGACGCCGACGCCAAGTCCCTGCCGCGCCTGACCAAGGAGATCCAGCGGCTCCGGGTAGTGCTCCAGATCCTCAACGAAGCCGATACGGGCGAGAGTGACCCGCAGGTCCACAAGGAACTCAGCCTCCTGAACAAGCTCATTACCGGCAAGGGCCTCGAAGGTCTCGAAGGAGACGACGAGGTGGAACGCCGCGAGCGCCATCAGAAGGCCGAGGAACTCCTCGCCGACCGAGGTGTGGATCCTGCGCAGGCCGGGCGCTTCATGCGCATCCTGACGGCAGTGATGGGAGCAGGGGCCAGTGGATCAGGCGACGACGAAGACGAGTCCGGCGCAGCAACTCACTGACATCGAGGCCCTCCGCACGGAGATGGAACAGAACTTCCATCTCTACGAGGAGATCAAGGCCCTTCCGCCGTCGGACGCCGACGCCCTCTTCCGGATCCTCTGGGAGGCGCAGGGCGGGGACCCGACCATCATCCGGGCCATCCACGAGATCGTCTACGAGGAGGTCCCGGTCCCGATGGACGAGTTCATCTTCGCCCGCCGGTACCTCGGGCTGAAGGGGCTCATCAACCCGGAGAAGGTGGACCTGCTCATCCAGTTCGATCAGCCGCATGTACGGAAGATGTGGGCGGCCTGCGGCTCGGGGGCCGGCAAGTCGTTCATGGTCAGCATCGCGAAGGCGCGCGAGGTCTACAAGCTCCTCTGCCTCCGCCGGCCGGACCTGTTCTATATGCTCGGCCCCGGCTCGAAGATCGCGTGCATCAACCTGAGCGTGAGCAAGGAGCAGGCTCGCGACGTGATCTTCGCCGAGTTCGTCGGCCGCATCAGGAACTCGCCGTGGTTCACCGGCAAGTATGAGGCGCAGGTCTCTCGCGCGCTCTTCCCGAAGGGCATCGCGGCCATCAGCGGCGGCACAAGCGCCACGAGCTACTACGGCTACCACACGTTCATGGGCTCGCTCGACGAGGCCAGCTTCATGCTCGACGGCAACCGGAGCATCGCCGAGGAACTCGTCGAGGCCCTGCTCAAGTCCCTGAACACCCGCTTCCCCCGTGCCTACAAGCTCATGGTGATCTCGACGCTGCGGAGCGCCGACGACTTCCTGCATCTTCAGATCGAGCGGCTGCGCGAGGAAGGAGTGCGCGTCCAGTGAGGATCATCCCGAACTCCTATGGTAGTGAGGAGGCCCGCCTCCGCGAGTTCAACCCGAACCATGAGCCTGCCGGCACCTCGAAGGGCGGCCAGTTCGCGAGGAAGACTGGCGGCACGCCAGCCGGGTGGAAGGTCGAGCAGAACGAGGGCGGCCGGTGGGAGGTCACCAACCCCTCAGGTTGGAAGGCGGTGTACGACTCCGAAGAGGAGGCACGAGCGCGGGTCTCGAACTCGCTGTCCCGGCGGCGCTTCGCCAAGGTCATGCAGCGGAAGTACGACGCGGAGCAACTCGCCAACGCCGAGGATCAACCGCTTCCCTACGAGCCCCCGCTCGGAGGGAAGCCGGTCAAGGTTGAAGACCCGCTCGCGGCCGACGAGGAGGTCCGGAAGATTCTCGGCGAGGGAGAGATCACCGACGAGGAGGACCTCGGGGGCGGCATCAACGGGTCCTACAAGGTCACGCTGGAGGACGGCACTGAGGCCGTCTGGAAGCCGGAAAGCGGCGAGGCGTGGACAACCGGGGATGCGAAGCGCAACCAAGGCGACGACGATGGCGGCGGCTCCAACTTCTCGGTGGACACCGACGCGGTAGACGAGGCCGTGAGCGAGGCCGTCGGGCAGGCGCACACGGCTGCCGAACAGGCCTACGTGAAGGAAGCCCGCAAGCAGTGGGTGAACGAGTTCGAGCCCATCTACCATGCAGTGCTGGAGGAGTACTCTCGGGCCGGCAAGCTGACGATCAACCCCGGCTCGGACATGGGAGCCTCATTCCACAAGAAGGCGTTCCTCGATGCCCTGATGCCACCCGACGATCCGGACGGGGGCATGTTCACCGAGGAGGGGCTTCTCGGGGAGTCCGCCGAGTCGATGCTCCGGCAGCATCTCGACGACATCATCAAGCAGGGCGTCCGGGCCATGCCGCAGGAACTCGACACGCCCAACGCGGACTTCTTCGGCGAGCGGTCGAAGTACTTCAACCCCAACGACGGACTCGACAACTGGCGCGAGACACCGGAGGCGCAGGAGGTTGAGCGGAAGGCCTACGATGATGCCGTTGAGCAGCAACGGTACGACTGGGAGGAGCAGCGGGAAGAGGCCGACGAGGAGTACATCCGGGGGAGTATCACCAACAGGGACTTCTCGCAGGCGCAGCGGGATGCGGCGGCCTACGAACTCGACCGCATCGTGGGCCTCGGGACCACGCCGGTCACCGTGACCCGTGAGCACAACGGTGAGCGGGGTTCCATCCAGTTGTGGGCTTCCGACCAGCGGGCACGTGTCGCGGGTGACAGTGAAGACCAGCAGGTCCGGGCCGCGATGCTCGACTACCTGATCGGTAATACCGACCGCCACGGTGGCAACTTCATCCGCGACCGAGGCGGGCTCCACACCATCGACAACGGGCTCACGTTCCCCAAATCGGACAGCGAACTCCGTTCGATGATCGTGCGCAGCGTGATCGGCAGCCAGTCCCCGACCACCCCGGAGACGCGGGCGCGTGCCATCGCTGGCCTCAGGTCAAGGGATTGGAACACGTGGGCCACCGAGAAGGGCATGGACACCGAGGAGCGGGAGATGTTCCTCGACCGGGTGAACACCCTGCTCGGGGGCCTCGAAGACGGAGACGACTTCTGGGAGATCGCCCGCCGGAGAACGGGCGACTGGTTCTGAGATGCAGATCGTCCCTTCCTCCTACGGCTCCCTTGGGGAGAGCAACGACTGCCACGCGCCGGCTGGCAGCCCCGCTGGAGGACAGTTCTGCTCGAAGGGTGGAGCGAAGGTCAAGTTCTGGCCGGAAGCGGTGGGGGCCTACTCCGGACAGACGGACATGCGCCTCACTGCGACGGTCGGCGGCGAGGTGGCGGGCACGGTGGACTTCACCCTCTTCAGGGGCGAGGTCACCGTGAAGATGATCGAGGTGAAGCCCGAGTTCCGCCGGCAGGGCATCGGCCTTGCGCTCCTCACGCGGATGATGGAAGAGGCCCCGGAGGGCAGCGTCTACCGTCCGTCCATGCAGACGCCCGAGGGCAGCAAGCTCGTGGCGCAGTTCCTCGCCAAGGTGCGGCCGAAGACCGAGCCCGACCTCCCGCCGACGTTGGAGCCCCTGCTCAAGCAGGCGGCGAAGTTCGACACGGCCGAGGCCTTCGAGGACTGGTTCTGGGAGAAGCACGGCGACACCCTCGTGGCCGGACGCGACGCGGACCAGAACGACGAGCCGCCCCCCTCCCCGCTGGCTCGCGACCTCTGGCGGGAGCTTGGAGGGGATCTCAGCCGAGAGGAGTTCTGGGAGCGCGCCCGCCGCAGCCGGGTCCGTGAGGCGAACGACTGCCATACCCCGGCCGGCTCACCTGCCGGCGGCCAGTTCTGCTCAGGGGAGACGGTCTACCACGGCTCGAACGTCGCGGGCATCACGACGTTCGCTCCTGAGCGGTCCGTGATCGCCGCGTGGTTCTCCGCAACTCCGACGCTCGCGAAGAAGTACGCAGCCATCAAGCGTGAGATCCTCGGTGGGACCGAGACGATCTACAAGGCAAGGGCGAACGTCCGGAAGCCCCTCCACATCAAGGGAGACTTGAACGATTCGGTGACCTACGCGCAGATGCGCAAGGAGACCGGGCTCCAGTTCACGGTCGGGAAGTACGGCGATGAGTTCGTCGAGGGTATCGAGCAGAAGTACAAGCGGTACCACATCGTGACGGGGTGGGAGTTCGTGCAGGCGGCCAAGGCCAAGGGGTACGACAGCGTGATCGCGACCGAGGGCGGAGCACCAACCCTCGGGGTGTTCGACGCGACGAACATCACAATGGCTACACCCCGGAGGCGTAGGCGCGTCCGGGAGAGCAACGACTGCCACAACCCGGCCGGGTCCTCGGTTGGGGGTCAGTTCTGCTCGAAGCAAGGTGGCAAGGCCGTCCCGCTCGACGACGCCCTCGAACTGGTCAACACCTACACCACGTGGTCCGACGAGGACGTGCTCGACGCGCTCGACAGCTACGGCATCGAGGGCCGGGGCGAGACCGACGCGCAGCGCGCCCGGCGCGAGCGGTATGGGGAGGGGGAAGGTCAGCAGGCGCTCCCCGGTGACTGGAGCAAGCCGGCGAAGGGTACCGCGTGGAAGGACCTGAGTGTGCCCGAGCGGCTGAAGAGGCTCGGGATCGAGTTCGAGGCCATCGAGGGTGTGCCGGGCATGAAGGCCGAGACCGTCTGCGTCATCAAGGGCAAGGACGGCCTGCTCGTGCTCGATGAGGACGGCGACTCCAAGGACGCGACCGAGTGGGTCAACGACACCGACCCGACCGACTACGTGGACCTCGGCGACTACAACGAGGAGTTCTGGTCGAGCGACCCCGGCGAGACCTACCATGCGACGCCGGAGGAGAACGTCGAGGACATCCTCCGCGAGGGCCTCGCGCCGATGAACAAGACGCGCGGCATCGACAATCGGGGGACCGGCGCGGCGGTCTTCACCTCTTCGGAGATCGACTTGATTCAGGGCTCCTACGGCCCGAAGGTCTTCAAGATCGACCTCTCTGCGATGCGGCGCGACGGCTACATGCCCGAGGTCGCCGAGGAGGAGCCCATCATGGAGAAGCGCGCCAAGGAGGCGCTCGCTGCCAAGATCGGGCTCGACGACTTCAACTGGGAGGTCGAGTCAGGCGTCGATGAGACGACGCTCGTGATCTTCGGGCACATCCCGCCCAAGTACTTGGAACTGCTGGAGGACTGACCCATGCCGATCTTCACCCAACCGAACGAGGAGACCCCGATTCAGGAGGAGAACTGGATCGCGGGAGCCATCAAGCGGCCCGGCCAGTTGCACCGGGATCTCGGCGTCCCGCAGGGCAAGAAGATCCCGAAGGGGATGATCGCCGCCGCTGCGAAGAAGAAGGGCAAGATCGGCCAGCGGGCGCGGTTGGCGCAGACGCTCGCCGGGTTCAGTCATGGCGGCTCGAAGACGAAGGAGTCGAACGACTGCCACACGCCGGCAGGCTCGCCGGCCGGAGGCCAGTTCTGCTCAGGGAAAGGCGGGGGCGGTGACTCGTGGGCGCGCTCGGGCGGCGGGTCTGGCGGGGACTTCGCGGCGACGATGGGCGCGGCCAACAAGCACGCGGCAGCGAAGAAGGGCGGCTCGCTGGCGGAGTGGGAGAAGGGTAGCCGGTACGCTGTGACGCGCCACCCGGATGGTTCGATCTCCGTGCCGTATGGGGTAGAGCCTCACTTCAACAAGCTCTGGGGGCTCTCCGACTACCGGGTGACCTCGGTCACGGGCGGCTCGGTGTGGCTGATGCCGAAGAAGGCTGAGGCGAAGACGGCCTCAGGCCCCTCGGTCCGGGACCTCGCGCTCCAGCGGCAGGGTGGCCCGGCAAGGCAGTTGAAGGTCATCACCTCGCACGCAGGGATCAGCCGCTACCGCGCGTCGGTCAAGCCGGCCGGGTGGATCGCTCGGACGGGTGTGGCCTCGCCGTACGCCTCGGGACCCTCGCATCAGGTCTTCGACGATCCGAGGCGCGGCAAGGTGTTCATCTCGGAGATCTCCCATCGGCGGTATGCCGTCTTCGAGGTTCCGAAGGGGCTGAAGATCCACACCACCGATGAGGAGGCGACCCGCGAGTACATGAGCCGGGGCCGCTGAACCATGTTCCTCGTACCGAACTCGTGGGGCTCCCTCAAGGAGGGGAACGACTGCCACACTCCGGCGGGCAGTCCTGCGGGCGGGCAGTTCTGCTCACGTCCGGGCGGAGGAGCCCTCGGCACGCACCGGGCGCATCTCGGGATGGTGGACCACCGGGCCATCAAGCAGATCTTCGGCCGAGATCTCAGCGAAACGGCACTCAAGGCCCTCGGCAAGGAGATGATGGCCGGTGTGCCGGGTGGCTTCGACATCCAGATCCGGACGCAGATGGTTGAGAACGAGGGCGGCGGAGGGAGCCACCCGATAGTCCGCATCTCGATGCTCGGCGACGACGGCGTGTACGGCTCCAACGACCCCGAAGATCATCCGACAAAGCTCACCCGCTACTTCTACCGTGACGCGAACGGCAACCTCATCGTCAAGCACGCGAGCTTCGAGAAGAACCCGGACGCGCCGGCCGACCTCGGCAAGGCGGTCCTCCGCGCGCACATGGAGACGTACGCACGCCTCGGCGTCCACAAGATCGTGACCTACGCCAACATCGACGTGGGCTCCTACGCATGGGCCAAGTACGGCTTCGTGGCCGAGGACCCCGAGGAGGTCAACACGCTCATCGAGGACGGGGCGGAGGGCCTCTACGGCACGACGGTCTACAACCTCGATCACAACAAGAACCCGGTGGGCAAGGGTGTCGCGATGGGCGACCGGGAGATCCGGGCGCTCAAGGCCTTGAAGTCATCGAGCAAGTTCGGCATCTGGGACCTCGCGGAGTTCGAGATCGGGGGCGTGAAGGTCGGCAAGGACCTCCTGATGACTTCCGATGGATGGGGAGCCTACATGCTGCTCGATGGGTCGCCACTCAGCCAGCGGCAGTTGAAGCGGTTCTGGTCCTACGTGGGGAAGCGATGAGAATCACACCGAACTCGTGGGGCTCCGAGATCAAGGAGTTCAACCCGAACCACGAACCTGCCGGCTCGCCAAAGGGCGGCCAGTTCGCCCCGAAGAAGAGCGGCGGGGCTGGCGATACCCTCAACATCAACGGTGTCCGGGCCTCGCGAGGGATGGATGGTCGGTGGTACCCGTTCACGTCCAAGGGAAACGCGACCCACGGCCCCGGCTTCGCGAACGCCGACCAGTTCCGGCAGTACGTCGAGACGACGGGCGGCGCACCGAGGCAGGGCTACGCATCGACCACGCTCTACCGGGATGTCACGGGCGGGGAGAAGATCTACACCATCGGCCGCAACAAGTACACGTGGGACACGACGCGCGCCGACTACGTACCCTACCCGAAGCCGAAGGAGGAGACGGCACCCAAGGCTGAGGAGCCGCCGGTTGCCGACGAGCCCGAGCCGCAGATCGTCAAGGAGCCGCCGACGGCCAAGCCGAAGAAGGCCAGCGGCGTGGACGCGGGCGGGGTGCTCGGCGTCGCGAACCATGCAGACGATGGGGCGGTCGAGGCCCTCGGGCTCGGCGATGTGGAGCAGCTTGCCCAGAACATGATCGCGGGCATCACCTCGGAGAAGTTCAGCATCGAGATCAACTCCGAGGGGTCATCGAGCGAGCCATCCGGCCCGGACCCGGACGAGGTGCGTGACGAGTACGACCGCTACATGGAGGACGCCTCCAGCGAGGCCGAGCAGAACGCCTATAACGAGTCGAAGAGCGACTACGTGAGTAACGCCGACCGTGCCGTGCCGAAGATGGCGGCCATGTACGAGAGCCTGAAGGCGGAGTACGCCGGCCGCATCACGTTCCTCGACAAGACGGCGACGGTGGCGCAGGCCGAGTCCGCCTTCCAGAACCTCACCGCCCTCTCGGTCGATCACCTGCTCGGGGATGAGGGCAGCGATGGGGAAGACGGCATCTTCAACGAGGAGGGCTATCTCCAGCGGGGCGATGTCCTTGAGACGAGGATGCGCGCGATGTTCGAGGCCGCCATCGAGAACGGGGACACCACGCTGCCTCGTGAGTTCCACGGGGGCTTCGACGAGAGCGAACTCCTCCCCCGCTCGAAGTACTTCAACGACGACGATGGCTTCTCGAACTGGGCTGACGACGGCCAGAACAGCAGTGCCTTCGACGACCTTCCAACCTTCGAGACGTGGTACGAGCGTGAGTACAACGTGGACCCTTCCAACTGGGAGGGCGGCGGCGAGGTGGACCCTGACTCGGCGCAGGTGACCATCGACTTCACCGGGGACAAGGGCACGACGATCCGCCGGACCTTCTCGTACAAGGACGGTGAACTGCACGTTCACCACGACTTCTTCAGGGTGGGCGATGAGAGGGGCGGCGGCGACGGCCTCGGCAAGGAACTCTTCCGATCCTCCATCGCGGAATACCAGCGTCTCGGGGTGGGCTCGGTCTCGGTGTACGCCGACATCGACTCCAATGGAACGGGCAAGTACTCGTGGGCGCGCTACGGGTTCGAGGCCGACAACCCGCGCTCGATCCACCGCTCCATGACCGGGCAGATCGATAGGCTCCAGAGAGAAGGAGTGATCACGGGCAAGGAGGCGAAGGCGCTCAAGGGGCTGATCAACCCCAACGACAACCGGAACGTCTGGGAGATGTCCGACACCCGGATCTACGTCGGGAGGGAGAGGGCTCTTTCGATCATCCCCAAGGTGCAGCGAGGCTCGGATGATGCGTGGAACCGGATGCTGGAGGCCGACGCCAACAAGGGCTTCATCAACATCGGGAAGATCATCATGGCCAACAGGGACGCCTCCTCGTGGGAGGGGACACTCAACCTGAGCGACCCCGACCAGATGGCCCGGCTCAGGGGTTACCTCGGGGATTGACTTTCAGGCCTCTGGGAGGCATAATAGTTGCACGGAGGTGTGGTGGTGGCGAAGAAGGAAGGGAACGAGTTCTTCCAGATGGTCAAGGGGGTGAAGACGGACACCCATCTTCACGGCGGCCTGCTCGGGAGGGATGACAAGAACACCTTCAACCTCAACGACCCTCGGCAACTCGCCGAACGCATGGCGGCCGTCAAGGCGCGCGTGGAGAGGAGGAAGCGTGAAGCAGAAGCCAAAGGAAGGGGCTGACCTCTTCGAGCGCGACCCGAAGACGGGTCGGAAGACGGACTCTCGTATCTGGGACGCCATGCTCAACGGCGACAAGGAGAAGGGCTTCGACGGCATGGATCCCGAGGCGCTCAAGCAGCGCAGGAAGGAACGCGGAGAATGATCATCGTCCCGAACTCCTACGGCTCGGCCCTGAACGAGAGCAACGACTGCCACAACCCTGCGGGTAGCTCCGAGGGCGGGCAGTTCTGCTCCGACAAGGGCAAGGCTGCCGCACCGCGAGGCCGGCGCGCGGAGTTCGAGGGTGAGTGTCAGTTGTGCGGCCACCGGCAACTGCTCCCGCGCGGCGCGCTCTCGCAGCATGGCTACGCCGTGAAGTGGAACATGTTCGTGGGCGTCTGCCCCGGCAGCCGGTGCAAGCCGTTCGAGCAGAGCATCGACCGCATCGAGGCTGCCATCGACGCGCACCTGAACGCGGCCGAGAGCCTCCGCAAGAACGCCGCTACACTGCGCCAGCTTCCGCCTGAGGGCGAGACCGAGGCGTGGCAGAACGTCTACTTCCCCGGTCAGGGCCGCGAGCGCGGCGGCTATCGGTGGGTCAAGGTGAACGTCTCGGAGGAGGTCCACATCGACGAGGAGACCGGCCGGCGATGGTCCACCTTCACCTCGACGCCGAAGAGCGGCGAACTCCAGCGGCACGACCGGCGCTTGGAGTTCGGCTACGGCAGCGACCGGCCGGAGAACCTCCAGCAGGCTGTCCAACGGCTCAACTCGAAGTACGCCGACAGCCTCGAACAGCAGGCCGTGCAGCATGAGCAGTACGTCACGTGGCAGCGGCAGCGCATCATGGGGTGGGAGCCCAAGCCGCTCAAGCCCCGGCAGGCTACGCCCGACCCGGCCAACGTGCCGCTCCAGAGGGTGCGCCGAGGGCAGTGGGTCAAGACGCCGGACGGCGTGTCCCATCAGGTCCGGTGGGCCGGCGGCGGGACCGCCATCGTGATGTACCAAGGGAAGGAAACGCGCTTCAAGTACGAGGACCTGAGGAAGGCGTGATGATCATCGTCCCGAACTCCTACGGCTCGCCCGTCCGTGAGTACAACAAGTGCCACGAGCCGGGCGGGCAGCCATCTGGGGGGCAGTTCGCCCCGAAGGGGGCGTGCGGCCAGTCCTCCGACCTTGCCGTCCACATCGAAGCGCCGATGGTGAAGGTCACGCCGGTCTACGACTCGTGGGGGAAGCCGAGGAAGGGCCAGCAGCCGCTCTACTACGAGGCAGAGATGCTCGATGGTTCAGGTCGGAAGATCCAGTTGAAGGGCCGGCCGCTCTCGGACTGGGAGCGCGCGAACTCGGTCCTCTACCACGTGACGACCAACCTCGAAGGCGTGCTCGGCTCGGGCGAGATCACGGCGTTCGAGGGGGGTGGCGGTCTCGGGGGCGGGCAGCATCCGGCGGTGAGCTTCACGGCCAACCGTCAGGACGCGCTCAACATCCTGAACGTGCTCACGGCCGCCACGCGGATCGCGAACTACGAGGACCCGATGACGGTCCTGCGGGAGTGGGCCGAGGCGGAACTCACGTCGCTCACCAAAACCACCTACCCCCCGCAGCCGGGGGACAGCCCGCGTGACCGTATCCCCTACAGCGTCCTCAACCCTGTGTACGACGGACTGAAGGCCGCGCAAGCGCAGTACGAGGCGGCCTCCGGTGACTGGAGGAAGGCCATCGGCCGGGAGGGTTCGCCCTACGAGATCAAGTCGGAGGCCGATGCCAAAGCAGAAGCCGGCATCGACGCGCTGCGAACGTACCTTCAGTACCGGGACTCCGCCAAGCTCGGGAAGAATCCGGTGCTCTTCGCACGGGCGAGGACGCTGCGGAAGGCGAAGACCCTCGGTATCCTCGTGGTACCCGGTCGAGAGATCCCGAAGAACGTGCTCGTGAACGTGGGAGCCGACAGCTTCCAGAACGAGGTCGAGGTCCACGGCGACGTGCCCATCTCGCGGGCCTACTACCTGTCGAGGAAGAAGACATGAGAATCATCCCTGACTCCCTCGGCGCAGAAGACATCCGCCCGACCGTCGAGGGGAACGACTGCCACGAGCCCGACTCGGGGCGCTTCTGCTCGAAGATGGGGATGGGCGACCTCCGGCAGGGCGCGCTCTGGGCGCAGCAACGCAACGAGCGCAGGAAGGCCTCGGCGCGTCGCCGGCTGGAGCAGTTGGAGCGCCGGCCTCGTGGTCGGTGGCCGGGTGGTACCGACCGGGTGGGCATCGCGGCGCAGCGCAGGCGGCTCGTGGCCCTCGGTGAGGCCGAGGAGTTCCCCGAGGGCTTCACCCCGCTGGAGGAGTCGAACGACTGTCACAACCCGGCCGGGAGCCCGGAGGGCGGCCAGTTCTGCGTGAACCCGGCGGGGATCGCGGCATCCTTGGCGCAAGCCGGCAAAGCCAATGCGAAGCATCAGGCCGAGCGGGCGGCGATCCTCAACGCGCAACCGGACGGCACGCGCGTCACGCTTGGACGGCAGGCCTACACCAAGCAGACCATCGGGGGAGACGTGTTCTGGGTGTGGGACTCCGGAACCCAGAGCTACCGGAGGCCGCCGCGCGGCCGGGAGAACGCCTACACGAGCGAGCAGATGGGGGTCGAACTCGGCCGCCGACTGGAGCGGCTCTTCCTGAGGGGTCAACCATGAACCTCACCCCCGACTCGTGGGGCTCGCGGCGGCTGAAGGAGTTCAACCAGTGCCACGAGCCCGGCGGCCGGCCGACTGGCGGCCGGTTCTGCTCGCGCGAGGTGACGCGGGTAGGCATCACGACCGCGCGCACCCCCGGCGATCCGCTCCATCGGCCGAACCGGACCGTGGCCGAGCAGATGCGGACGCTCGAAGGGAACCTGAAGCGGCTCCCCGGCGTGCGCGGCGTCGAGGTCAAGCCGGCCCTCGGGCAGTGGGATGGTGGCTCCGAGTTCAGCTTCGCCGTGAGCTACATCGGCAACGGGCAGGCACGGCGGATGCTCGCCGAACTGGGCCGAGCGTGGAATCAGGATGCCGTGCTCCTGCTCCGTGCCCCGAAGAAGGGTGAGACACCCGACGCGGCCTTCGAGTTCATCTTCGAGCGGGCCGTGGAGATGGACGAGCGCCGGGGCCTCGCGGGCGTGATGGGCAAGATGGGCTTCGGCGGCTGGACATGGTACAAGCGCAACGGCAAGACGGTCCTCCGCCTCGTGAGCGTGCCGCAGTGGGGCGGCGACAACGAGAAGCACCGACGGGCCTCGATGCGTCTGGGCGGAGTGCTCTCGCGTGCCGGCCACGGCTACCGGGTCCGTGAACTGAAGATCAAGGCCGAAGTCATGGAGCGCAGCGGCGCGAACTCCTACGACGCCGTGCTCGGGAGGAGGGCCGCATGAAGAAGCACCGCTTCGAGCACGACTACTCGGCGAGTGAGGAGGAGGTCACCAAGGCGATAGACGCCTACGTGGAGCAGGCGCACAAGCGGCGGCGGATGGTCTCCACCCGGCCTCCGGTCCCTGACGATCTACCGGAGGGAGTCGAGCTACCGAACGACAAGCAGGGCGCGGTCGCCGTGTTCCTGAGGAAGGGAGAGGGCTCATGATTCAACTGCTCGTGGTGATCTTGGTCATCGGGGTCGTGCTGTACCTGATCAACAACTACGTGCCGATGCAGCCGCCGTGGAAGACCGTCTTCAACGTGGTGATCGTTCTGGCCGTGTGCATCTGGCTCCTGCAACTGGTCGGACTGATCGGTCCGTTCCCGCTCCGCTGAAGGGTAAGGGTGCCTGATGGAACTCGCCTTCGTGGTGCTTCACAAGGACTGTCCGAAGATGGACGTGACGATGGCTGCGCCGCCAAAGTTCGGCTTCGACGGCTCGAACGATGCAGGAGACGTGCTCAGCCTCCGCTGTTCGCTCTGCAACAAGCCAATCACGCTGACGTTCGCCGAGGTCGAGGAAAGGGTCGAGGGGGAAGTTGCCGCTGCTGATCGTTCCTAACTCGTGGGGCTCCCGTGTCTGGGAGTCGAACGACTGCCACGAGCCTGCGGGGCAGCCGACCGGGGGACAGTTCTGCTCGAAGACCGGCGGCGGGTCCAAGCGGATGCGGGTCCCCCGGACGAAGAACGAGGCGTGGAAGCTGTACCGGGAGTCCGCAAGCACCATGCGGCACTACGACTCCTACGGCAAACTGGAGCCCCTCGATCTCCCTGAGCGTCCTCCACGGAAGCGACCGGGCCATCACGACCAGTGGGACGTGACAGGCGTGACGCCTGCGATGGTGAAGGCTGTCGAGGAGGCAGCGCAGAAAAACCTCGACGACAACCCGCTCTTCCACCAGATGACGGAGAGCTTTGGCGGGTACTTGGTCCTCACGAGGGTGACACCGCCAGACGAGGAGGATCGGGCAGTCACCGGGCGCTACGAGGGCGGCGCGTGCGTGGTGCTCTTCGACAACTTCTGGACTCGACACTCGATGGAGTCCGGCCGTATCTCGAACCCGGATGAGCCAGCCCCCGACTTCAAGGACAACGCCGTCGCCGCGCAGAACTTCGCAGGCGTCATCCGCCACGAGTACGCCCACTACATCGAGGCCCGCATCCGATCTGACGAGCACGCGGCTGAGAACCGGGCCTACATGAAGGACTACTTCGCGGCGCTCCGGGCCTACGAGGACGCCGGCCGGCCCGGAGGGGAGTTCCACTTCGGGGCGGTTGAGTGGCACCAACAATACCGGGAGGAGCACCCCTCGAAGCTGAGGGAGTTCAACGAACTCACGAAGAGCATGGGCTTCGAGAAGATTGAAGCGCAGATCTCCTACTACGCCGCCACCAACTTCCGGGACCTGAACGAGCGAAGCTCCGAGGTCATGACGGAGACCTTCGCGGAGGCCTTCACGCTCTGGACGCATCCGAAGCTGGATCGCAAGGTGTTCCCGGAGGAGGCCAACAAGCTGTTCGACTGGTTCGACAGGCACCTGAAGGGGTACACGCCATGACGACCCCTGCGCCGATCTGTTGGGGCTGCCGCCACTTCCACGGTGACAACACGTGCAGGGCGTTCCCGCGTGGCATCCCGAAGCCGATCCTCATCGACCGTGCCGACCACACCAAGCCGTACCCCGGTGACCGGGGTATTCAGTTCGAGCCGAAGAAGAGCGGGGCGTATAATCACCCGACAAGGAGACCCCAATGAGGGGATGGAGTGGCCGTGATGTCTAACGAGTTGCTTCTTCTTGGTGCCCTGCTGTCGGGGCTCCTCGTTGCTCAGGTGTTCGTGAGCGGCGGAACGACGAGTCAAGGCGACACTCCTGCTGAGTCCGGTGCGGTCCTCTCGGCGACGGTGGCTCTGACCAGTCAGCAGTTCAAGAGCTTGCTCGCCACCCCGGTGGAGATTGTTGCGGCACCCGGTGCAGGCAAGCTCATCGTCCCTCTTCAGATGATCACGCATCTGCGGTACGGCGGCGTGAGTACCTTTACGTGGTCCGACCAAGGCGAAGCGTTGGGTCTGGTCTACGACGGCTTAGATACGGGCCAGTCGATCTGGCAAGGGTCAATCGGCTCAGACTTCGCCACCGCGCAGGATGAAGTCTGGGTCCAGACATATGCGAGCGCGGACCCCTACGGGATCCTGACGGCGTATGCGGAAACTTCGGTGGCTGTCAACGCCGCCTTGAAACTGACGAACATCGGCGCGGCGGAGTTCGGCGGTAACGCGGAGAACGACAACGTGGTGGCGGTGACAGTGCTCTACACGGTTATCGACTTCACGCCCGGCGCTCAACCCGTCGAAGGCTGATGGGGATTGGCCTATAATCCCCGCTCAAGGAGACCCCAATGAAGGAATGGAATGGCCGTACCGTCTTCGTCGAGGCTGACTCGGGAGGAGACTCGGAGAAGAACCCGAGCAACTCCGCCGGGCAGTTCATCGACGCGCGCCGCCGGCACAACCTCGTGACGAGGCTCAACACGGCCCGCGAGCAAGGGCTCCTGAGCGAGGCCGGCCAGTTCTCGAAGAAGGATGTCGAAGCAGCCGCCAGCGAGATGCTCGCGCAACTCAAGATGGGCCGGCTCACCCGCCAGCACATCGAGATGGAGCAGAAGCAGGACATGGACCGGCTCGCCGGCTGGAAGGTGGTTGCTCCGGCCGAGGGCACCGACCTCCGCGCGAGGATGGAGGCGGTCCAGTACCGGATGACGGTCCGGGCTGCCGCGCTCGAAGCGTTCACCAAGCAGGAACTCACCGCCCTGACCTCGACGACCGGCCATCACCGGGATGTCACCGACCCGATGACTCTGAAGCCGTGGCGGCCCGGTGTCGCTCCGGGGGACATGAGGTACTAGACCATGCCGCAAGCACCGATGCCGAACTCCGCAGGCCAGCCGCAGCCCGACAACGCCGGAGGTCAGGGGGGCGGGCAGTTCGGCTACCTCCCGCAGGGGAAGCCGGGCGGGGAGATCATCATCTCCCGTGCCGAGGCCGCCGCGCTCACTGCTTTCGAGTCCGACGAGGACGAGAACGAAGGCCTCACGCGCGCTCGGAAGGAGTCCGGGCTGACCGCCGACCAGTTGCGCCGGCTGAAGACGCGGGCGGAGAACCTCCGGGGCAAGGGCTACACGCTCAAGAGCGAGCGCACCGTCTTCAAGCCGAAGAACTACGAGCAGCCGGACACCTCGCACGGGCTCATCGGCGACAAGGAACTCGGAGACGACTCGGCAGCCTCCGAGGAGCGCCGGAAGCTCCGCGCCAAGCTCGATGGGGTGAAGGACCCGGAGAAGCGGAAGCAGATCCGTGCCCGCATGGAGGCCCAGAAGAAGCGGGCCGAGACCATGCAGTCAAAGCCGGCGGCCAAGGCGCGGGAGGCCGGCTCGGTGGGGTCGATGGCGTACCTCACGAAGGGTGCATCCCCCAAGATCCGGAAGCGGCTGGAGTCGGTCTCGCGCGGTCTCGCACGGTTCAAGCGGAAGGGCTGACCGATGGTCATCATCCCTGACGGCGACCCGATCTCCGAGATCGGGTGGACCGACGCCGCACGGCAGTCCTCCCTCCGGGCACGGCTGTCGGGGGCCTACGCGCGCTCGGTGCCGGACAGCTACAAGGCCAAGCAGGCGGCGAAGAAGGCGAAGGCCTCCGGCGGCGGGGGCGGAAGTAGCGGCGGAGGCGGCGGGACGCCGAAGAAGACGGCTACGACGACCAACGCGGCCGGCGAGCAGGTCCACTCGTTCAACGATGGTGGCAGCGTCACCGTCCACAAGGACGGCAAGGCCACCTACACGCGCGCCGACGGCACGAAGGTCACCGGCACCTACAAGGAGCCGGTCCCCCGCGAGAAGCGGCCGGCGGGCTTCACGGGCGACGACGATCCATCCGTGGTCAAGAAGAAGGAGCGCGAGCAGGTGGCCGCCCAGAAGAAGGCCGAGCGCGAGCAGGTGGCCGCTCAACGAAAGAAGGCGCAGGCCGCGCGGGGCTACTACCCCGGTGCCGCCAAGCTCGACAAGGTTCGGGTCTCGCGGACCCGGAAGGGACCCATCGCCGGGGCCGCGAAGCAGCCCACCACCGGCTCGGTGTCGTCTCGGTAGGAGGTACCTGAATGACCGCAGTTGAAGCAGCCATCGTCGAGATCACCGAGAAGCTCGCCGAGTTCGCGCCTCAGCACGAGGGGCTCCGCGACTTCACTCGGCTCAACCTGAAGGAGGCCACGCAGGCGGAGGTTGCGGCCTCGCTGGCGCTCTACGACACGCGCGTGGCTCTGCTCCTCGCCGCGAAGGCTGCGTGTGAGGCGCTCATGGCTGACGGCCACCCGGACATCGCGGTGCGGGAGATCTCGGGCGAGGCCTACGCCGACCTGACCGAGAACGACACCACCGTCCACGCCGCCTACTCGCGGTTTGCATTGGCCCCGGCGGTCAACCTCGTCGTGACCCCCGGAGAACCGGAGAACAAGTGATGCTCTCAGTGGTCTTCCTCAAGACGACGAGCACGGGGCAGGAAGCCGTCGGCCATGCGCTCCTGAGGAAGGGTCGCGTGGTGCTCGATGTGCCGGACGGGATGCGGGAGACCATCGAGACCGTAGTCGTTGCCGGTCGCCGGCTGACGCCCGTAGACGGGGAGGACTACCTGCGTGCCCTGCCGGTAGCCTTCTCGGGCAGCTACTTCCGCGCGAGGCTCGACGAAACGTCTTGACTTTGAGGCCTCACCGGGCTATACTCGGTGCAGGTCGTAAAGCTCCTGCCCAACCCGCAGGATGCACACCTCCACAAGCCCGGTCGGTTGGTCACCGACCGGGCGCTTTCTTTTTCTACAGCCTCTTCTACAACTTGTAGTAATCTCCGTTCCTGCAATGGAGATCCTGCGCTCGACTGACGGCAGCGAGATCGGCATCGTTGCCGCGACGTGGGAACTCAACCCGAAGGTCACCTTCGACAGCCTCGCCGACGAGTTCAAGCGCAACCCGTCGAAGGCGTGGCGAAACTACGGCTCGGTCATCTCGACCAGCATCGACGCCGCCATCAAGGAGCCAGACGCAGTGCTCCGGCGCGTCAACCTCGCGCGCCCGAGCCCGTGGGACCTCCGCCTGAACCAGTTCGCCGCGTGGTTCGCGCCGCGCTACGGCACCCGCTACTTCCTCCACTTCGACCTCTCGCGCAACCGGGACGCCACCGGGGTGGCCCTCTGCCACCGGGAGAAGAACGGCGTGCTGGTCGTGGACTTCATGCTTCAGCACCGGGCCATCGCCGGGAAGAACATCAACTTCGCGGAGCTTCGCGAGCGGTACGTCTACCCGCTCGTGGCCAAGGGCTTCCATCTCCAGTGCGTGAGCTTCGACGGCTTCCAATCCGATGAGACCCGGCAGGTGCTCGAAGAGCGCGGGCTCCACACCGACCACTGCTCGGCGGACAAGAGCACCGACGCCTACGACACGCTCATCGAGTACCTCTTCAGCGACAAGCTCGACTTCTACAGCTACCCGGTCTTCACGCAGGAGTTCGAGGAGCTTCGTCTCATCGACGGCAGGAAGTACGACCATCCGAAGCGGTTCAAGAACGGAGCAATCGGATCGAAGGATGTGGCCGACGCCGTGGCGTGCTCGGGGCTGATGGCCGTCCGCTACGAACTGGAGAACCCGGTGGAGGCACCGGGCAAGATCAAAGTCTTCCGCTCGAAGGCCATCACCGGCCTCACGTACGGCGAAAGGACGGCATGGTGAGCAACGTCCACCGTCGCGGCTTCGCCTCGCTGTCCCCTGAACGACGCAAGGAAGTCGCGTCTCGGGGCGGCAAGAAGGCCCACGAGTTACGCAAGGCCCACTGCTGGACATCGGAGTCAGCCTCGGAGGCAGGCCGCAAGGGTGCGGCGGCGCGGCGGGCTCGCAAGGCGGCTACATCATGAGCATGATCACCGACACGAACGGCGACGCCCACCTGAAGGAGCTTGCCCGCGTGGCCGAGGCTGCCGCCGCCGAGGACCGGCCGGCAGGCGGGAACCACCTCGCCATCAAGCGGTACAAGTTCGTGGACCCCGACAAGGAGTTCGACGAGATGGTCCACACCGTCTCGACGAGGTTCGTCGAGGTGGACGCGAAGATGATGGAGCAGCGGGGCCGGGGCTACGAGCAGGTCCACTACCGCAGCCTCAAGGAGATGATGGCGGCCAAGCCTATCCGCCGTCGCGTGCTCAACGTGCTCTCCGGCTCGCAGCTTCGGGAGATCAACGAGCGGCTCGGTGACTACGTGTCTGGCCAGAAGGACCTGCGCGAGGCCCGCGCCAAGGGGAAGGCCGAGTTCGAGCGGCTCAAGGAGTCCGGCCGGCTTTCGGAAGCGTCCTCCAGCTTCTACCTTGGGCTCTACGGGGACGAGGAGCAGTTGTACGGGACGGGGCAGTCGAAGACCGTCTTCAGCTTGCAGGACACCATCCTGCCGGGAACTAGCAGCCCGCAGAGCAAGCAGCAACTCTTCATCGACTACCTCGACATGCACCGGAAGTCATGGGAGGCCGCGACGCGCAACCCGGTGGGCAAGCGCATCGTGGACATCATCCCGCAGTTCGTGCTCGGGCGCGGGGTGATCGGCTCGACCAAGCATCAGGAGGGCCAGAACGCATGGGATGACTTCTGGAAGCGCAACAAGATGCGCGCGAGGTCCCGCCTGATCCTCAAGGAACTGCTGATCTACGGCGAGGTCTTCCTCCGGTACTTCAAGCAGCGGGACGGGCTCGTGGTCCGCAGCCTCGACCCGAGCACGATCTGGGACATCGTGACCAACCCCGACGACATCGAGGACGTGAAGTACTACCATCAGCAGTACAGCATCCTCAACACCTCGCCGGTCCCGTGGGCCTCGACGACGCTCTTCCCCGGCACGCTCATCATCCGGCAGATCCCGGCCAAGGACATCGACCACTTCAAGATCAACTCGACCTCCTCGGAGAAGCGGGGCCGGTCGCAGTTGTACGCCATCCTCGGCTGGCTCCTCCGGTTCAAGGAGTTCGCCAACGACCGCGTGCTCCTCAACAAGATGCGCGCGATGTTCGCCCTCGATGTGGCCGTCAAGGGTGACGCCACCGACGTGGCCACGGCCGAGGCGCAGTTCTCGACGCCGCCCGGACCGGGGGCCGTGATGGTCCACAACGAGGCCGTCACCGTCGAGTACAAGAACGCGAACAACAACGCCAACGAGGCGAAGACCGACGCGGAGATGATCCTCAAGATCATCGCGGTCGGTGCGGGGGTCAGCCAGCAGTTCCTTGGGGTCACGGACTCGGCGACGCGGGCCGGCGCGCTCATTCAGACCGAGCCGGACGTGAAGAACTTCGAGATGTATCAGGAAGTCGTCGAGGACATGCTGATGGACACGTGGGAGCGTGTGAAGGCTTCCAAGGGCGTCCGGCAGTCCACCGTCATGGAGTTCACCTTCCCCGCGCTCGCGCAGGAGGACCGCAGCGCGAAGCTCAAGGACATCGCGTTTGCCGAGGCGATGGACTACTTCTCGAAGGAGCGGTCCGGCACGATGGCGGCGCGCGAGTTCAACATCACGACCTACAACTTCGAGACCGAGCAGACCAAGATCCGGGCCGAGCGCGGGAAGGATCCGGTCATGGCTCTCGGGATGCAGCAGATGCCGAAGGTCACGGCCGACCCGGCAGCGATGGGCGAGCAGCCGGGTCTCGGGGGTGACCTCGCGCCGGGCTCCGAGCCCGAGGCCCTCGCCGGCAGCCCGGAGCAGCCGCTCCCCAAGGGCTTCACGCCCGACAAGGGGCCGGTTACCCAGACGAGCGGGCAGATGGGCTTCTCGGCGAAGCGGCTCTCGGGCCGGGATCTGGCCAACACCAAGGCCACGCTCAACCGACCCGGCTTCGAGCGCGGGAAGGAGAAGCGGAAGATCAAGACGAACCAGTCGGAGGGCACGCCGTTGCGGGCGACCATGCCGCCCGAGCCCTACGGGATCCGGCTGCGCGAGACCGGCAACGGTCACGACTACTCGTCCACGCAGATCAACCTGCCGCCCAACGTGGCCACGGAGGTCAAGGCGCTCGCGGCGGTCATCCCCGACGATGTGCTCGCCGAGGACGGCCGTGAGGACCGGCCGCACGTGACGGTGAAGTACGGCCTGCACGGCAACGACCCGTCAACCATCAAGCCGGTACTCGCCAAGCAGCCGCCGGTCGCCTTCGTCCTCGGGAAGACCAAGGTCTTCGAGAAGGACGATTGTGATGTCGTCTACGTCGAGGTCAAGTCGCCGGGACTCGGCAAGCTGCACAAGGCCGTCTCGGAAGCCCTGCCGAACACCGAGACCTACCCGACCTACGTCCCGCATGTGACGGTCGCCTACGTGAAGAAGGGGGAGGGGCAGAAGTACGCCGGCAACGCCACGCTCGTGGGCACGAAGGTGGTCGCCAGCGAGGTGCTCTTCTCGCCGAAGGACGGCACGAAGATCAACCTCCCGCTCGGCAAGCCGCGCCACGTGTGGACCAAGGAGGCCCGCGCCAAGGCGCTTGAGGTCCGTCGGCAGAACGCGCTCAAGCGGAGGCAGTGAGATGGAAGAGCCTCAGCCGCCACCGCTGCTCCAGCAGAGTCTCTACGAGAAGATCGCGGAGCTTCAGCGTCGCGAGTTCGACCTGATGCGACGGATCAAGGCTCCGTACGAGGCCGTGCTCCGAAGCTGGCGGGATGAACTCGAACGGTCGTTCCTCCGGAACTTCGTCCTGCCGATGGGTCCGGAGGGGCGGCAGCAGGTGTGGAACCCGGCAGTGGTGGAACCTGTGACCGAGAGCCTCATCGAGCCGCTCGACGAGGCCATCACGGAGGTGGAGGACGACCTGCTCGACGGGCTCGAAGAGGAGGAAGACGATACGTACGAGTTCGGCCTCCTCTTCGGGCTCTGGGAGTTGTCCCTCGGGGGCGTCGATGTCGAGGACTACGAGATGCCCGAGGAGGGAAGCTACCGGGACCTCCTGCTCGCCGGGGCGTTCCTCGGCATCCCGCTGGCGGAGCGGCTCCGGGCATGGGGCGACACCTACGTGGACAAGTTCCGCCGCTCGCTCCGGGGCAGTGTCGTCTCTGGCTCGACCCTACCGTCCACCCTCTCGACCATCGACATCCTCATGAAGGGGCTGCCGGCTCAGGCCGCCTCGCTCGGGGCCAACGAGATCTTCCGGGCCTTCGTTCAGGGGGAGCGCAGGGTCTTCGAGGACTTCGGTGAGGACTGGCTCTGGGTGACGAGGGCCGACGAGCGGGTCTGCTCACGGTGCGCGCCGCTGCACATGACCATCACGACGCTCGTCCCGGTGGATGACACGCATCCCGACTGCCGGTGCTCGATTATCCCCGTGCCGGCGGGCTATACTCCAACGCCATCCTCCTTCGCTGCTTTCGCCCAGAGGTTCACCGCATGAAGGACCGTCCAGAAGTGCTTTGGCTCCACTCCGACCGGACCGGGTGTGGAACCTACCGCTGCTACGTGCCGGCACTCACACTTCAGGAGCGCGGTTTCGAGAACAACTTCCTGATGCACGACCAGTGCGTCCCTGCCAACAGGACCCAGTTGAACGGGATCGACCTCGTGGTCTTTCAGCGGGCGGTCGGGTCGCTCTTCCTCGAATGGGCGAAGGAGTGTCGGGCGAGGGACATCAAGGTCGTCTTCGAGATGGACGATGACCTCTTCCACATCCCGAAGAACAACCCGGCCTCGTGGTTCTGGCACAAGAAGGCCGTGCAGAAGCTCCTCCGGCAGATGCTCGATCTCTCAGACTGGATCATCGTCTCGACGCCTCCGTTGCGGGACGCTCTTGCCCACGAGACGGGTCGGAAGGACATCTCAGTCTGCTTCAACCACCTGCACCCAAGCGTATGGGGACCCGGTGCGGTGGACGATGTGCAGAAGTTCGAGAACTTCGGCAAGACCATCATCGGGTGGCAGGGCAGCAACACGCACGACGCCGACTTCAAGGTGGCGCTCCCCGCCCTCGCACGCATCCTCGCTGATTACCCGCACGTGATGATGCGCTTCTTCGGCAACGTGCCTCTGAGCGTGAAGGGCATCGTCCCTGAGACCCGCTTCCAGTGGGCGCGCGGCGTGCCGTTCGACCGCTACCCGGCGACACTGCGGTTCATGAACTTCGACATCGGCCTCGCGCCGGTCACGACCGCGAAGTTCAACCAGTCGAAGAGCAACCTGAAGTGGCTGGAGTACTGCTCGCTCGGTGTCCCGTGCGTCGCGGCGAACGTCTTCCCCTACGGGAAGACCGGCATCAGGCATGGAGAGACCGGCTTCCTCGCCGAGACGGAGGAGGAGTGGTACACTGCGCTTGCGGCATTGGTCGAGTCGGAGGACCTCCGCCGGCAGATCGGCGGACGGGCGCGTGACCATGCGTGGGAGAAGTGGGGACCGGATCGGGCGCTCGGGTGGGAGCAGGTCTTCCGCCCGCTGCTTGGTGTCAAGGTCGAGGAGAGGGTCGATGACCAACCTGCAACCGAACTCACGCAGTCAGCCTGAGCAGGCTGCCCCCTTCATCCTCGAACGCCGCTACACGGCCAAGGACCGGCAAGAGATCCCCGAGCGGACGCCCTCGCGCTTCACCTACAAGGCGCAGCGGTGCCACAAGCACCTTCAGGCCAAGGGCTTCACCGGGGGCGCGGAGTACGCCATCTGCACCTCCAGCATTGGATACACCGGCAGCTACAAGCCGGGAAGCCGTCGAAAGGGGAAGTGATGATCGATCTGACCAAGGTCCTCGTCATCGCGGCCGACTTGAGGCCGGTCATCGAGAAGTACAAGCAGGCCAACTCCGACGGGAAGATCTCCGTGGAGGAGGGCCTCGGTCTTGCGGTGCCGGCGCTCGAAGTCCTCGTCAAGCACGAGGTGACCATCGCCGACCTGACCGAACTCGCGAAGGCAATCGGCCCGCTCCTCCCGATGCTCAAGGAACTGTCGAAGTAGACCTGCGCACCACCCAGACGTAGAGGTCCATCTTCATGGCGGAAACAGCCTTCCAGTACTTCCAAGGCCGGACGAACTCCCGCGTCGTCAACCTCCTTGAACGCAACCACGACGTGAGCAAGGTGGTCCTCGGCCTGCTCGAAGCCCTCGTCCAGTTCGCTGACGACAAGGGCGTGCCCATCGAGCGGGTGAAGCTCCACGACGCCTACCTTGAGCCCACCGACGCAGGCTACGCGCAGTTGCGTGCCCGGTTCGTGGTTCGCTAGACCTTCTCCCCATAGTTTCAGCCCTGCCCGAGGGAACAAGCCATTAGCTCGGCCGGAGGTGTCTTTCCGTAAGTTGTTGACCTGCTTGTAGATCCCGGCGCTTTCGCCGTGCTACAACGCACGCGACATGGCACGGGTAGAGAAGCGGAAGTTCACCGCCTACACACCTCTCTCAGAGTCAGGTGCCCGGCCGTCCGAGAGGACGGACCGAGGGCGCGTCTACAACGGCGTCGCTCTCATCAAAGCAGGCCTCGGCAACCGTCGGGATCGCAACTTCTATCCGCCCGAGGTGCTCAAGGAGGCCGTGGACCGAGGTCTCTTCGACGGTCTGCGCGCGTTTGCGGACCACCCCGACTCGGTGTCCGAGGAGATCCAGCCCGAACGCACCATCCGCGACATGGTGGGCGTGTACGAGAACGCCCGCTTCAACGAGTCGGACAAGACGGTGCGCGCCGACCTGCGGATCCTCAAGTCTCAGAGTTGGCTCTCCGACACCATCGACGAACTGCTGGAGATCGGTCACGGGGACAAGATCGGGCTCTCAATCAACGGGCGCGGACAGACAACTCCCGAGCGCATGAGGCTCGCGGAGGCAGGCGACGAGGAAGTGGAAGTGAACCGCCTCCAGAAGTTCCTCGAACTGCGCTCAACAGACGTAGTAACCGAGGCGGGGGCGGGCGGCGGCTTCTCAGCACTGCTGGAGTCCGCACGGCGCGCAAAGGAGACCACGAACATGGGACGCGATCAGATGCTCGCGGCCTTGCGTGAGGCCGTCCGCAAGGGCGATCTCGACGAGGCCAAGGAACTCGAAGCCAAGCTGGCCGAAGAGGACGAGACCGACGAGACCGACACCGAAGAGGCCTGCGGCGGCAAGAAGAGGATGGCCGAGGCCGAGGAAGTCGATCACGACGAGGAACTCGAAGAGGCCACCGAGGAGGCCAAGTCCCGCGCCGACGACGACTCCGACGAGGAGGACGAGGACGCCGAGGATCTCGACGAGGCGGAGTCGGATGACGACGATCTCGAAGAGGCCGGGATGTTCGGCGGCAAGAAGGCCGCGCCCTTCACCTCCGCCGTCAAGAAGCAGAAGGCCTTCGCCAAGGAAGCCGCCATCAAGGCGGCCACGGGCAAGCCCACGGGCACCGTCCAGTCCGGGTCGGGCAGCTACGTCAAGCCGGCCAAGCGTGTCGGGAAGTCCTCGATGGTGGCCAAGCCGAAGAAGCTGTCCATGCGCGAGGCGAACTACGACAGCGGCGAGACCGGGCTCGCCGAACTCCGCGCGGAGAACGCCGTCCTGCGTGAACGTCTCGCCTCCTGCAAGGCCAAGGGCGAGCGGCTCAGCGAGGCCCTCCGCATCCGCTCATCTGCGGATCGGGCGAAGAAGCTCCTTCGCGAGAGCAATCTCCCGAAGAGCGTTCGCCCGCACCTCATCGACTCGTTGCTCGGGCAGTCCGATGAGGAGATGCGGCGTGAGATCCAGCGTCAGGAGCGGATCATCGAGGCGGCGGCGCAGCGGGTCAAGGAGGACCTGCTCGGCGACGACTTCGAGTCCGTCGAAGGCGCGGGTTCGACCATCCGTGAGTCCTTCACCGGCTCGCGCGACGGGAACGATCTGGGCGACATCCTCGCCGAGGTCGGCCTCCCGATGAAGCGGTAAGCACATCGGAAACAAACGTCAGTCTGGTCTGACGGGGCGGGAGAGCAGGTAGCCCGCACCAGAAGGGTAGAGACAACATGGCAACTCGTGAATCCATCAACCGCGTGAAGATCGAAGGCTGGCGCGTCAGCAGGGTGCCGGTCAACGCTTCCGAGGACATCTATCAGGGCGACCTGCTCTGTTGGGACTCGGCGAACAAGCGTGCGACTCGTCTCACGACGGCGGCATCGGGAGCGAACTTCGTGGGCATGAGCGACACGAAGAACTCCATCGAGACGGCGGGCTCCTCGACGTTCCTCTCGGCCTCCACGACCAACAAGGTCAACGTGATCCAGCAGGGTCTCGTCGAGGTCATCTGGGGGGCGAACGAGACGATCTACCCGTTCGACACGGTGGCGATCTCGGGCACCGACGCGCAGACCTGCCAGAAGAGCGCGAGCAACGTCATCGGCTTCGTCGATCCGGCCTACGGGTCGGCCGGCAAGGCGGCGGTGACGGGTGAACTCATCCGCATCTGGCTGAAGGTCGCCGACAGCTACCGCGCGATGTACTGACGCGCGGCACACGATGAGGGGGGACGGAAACGTCCCCCCTCCGGCACGCGGTTCTTTCCCGGTAGGAGTGAAAACAACCATGCGCCCCACTGTGGTTCGCAAGTTGAACGAGGTCGCCAGCAATCTGGACTTCAACGATGCTGGCTTCTCGTTCCGGAGGCTGCGCGAAGCGGCCTACCGTATCGCGGACCTGTACGAGGCCAACAGCGAGAGCACCTTCGGGTACTTGCTGCGGTCGGCCGTGCAGGAGTTCGCGAACGACGTGTACAACGACCTGCCCATCATCTACCCGAACTTCGTCACCGAGGTCTCCTCGAAGCGACGGAGCGAGGTGTACGGTGGGCTCTACCGTCCGGCGCTCCCGAAGCAGTTGGACGCGGGTGAGAAGTTTCAGGACACCGCGTTCAAGGGCTTCGAGCGCGAGATCGTCAACCACAAGTACGGCCACATCGAGACGTTCGAGCGCGAACTCTTCGATGACGACCAGACCGGGCAGATCCGCAGCCGTGCGGCGAACCTCGGCGAGGGCTTCCGGATCTTCGAGGAGATCTACGTCCTCACCCGGCTGTTCGGCTCGACGACCACGCAGGAGGGCGTCGAGGTGCCGGCCAGCACCTACAACTCTGGCTCCCCGTTCACCGTGGCCATCGGCAACAAGCCGGCCACCTACGCGCGCCTGAGTTCGACCACGCTCGAAGCGGCGCACGTGGCACTCCGGTCGATCACCGACCCGCTCGGGAGGAAGTTCCTCGTCATCCCGACGGTGCTCATCGTGTCGCCCATCGACGAGTTCCTCGCGTGGACGCTGGTCAACAGCCCCACGCAGGCGTGGAACACGACGAACGCACTCTCCCACATGGTCAACCCGTTGCAGGGCCGCTACACGGTCTACGCCTCGCCGTTCGTGACGAGCAAGGCGTGGATGGTCGGCGACCCGAAGCGCGGGTTCGTCTTCCAGCGGCGCGATCCGCTGGAGATCGTGCAGGAGAACGTCCAGAGCGGGAACAGCTTCATTCAGGAGGTCTACGCCTTCCGCGCTCGTGAGCGGTTCGAGGCCGACTGGATCGAGAGCCGGTTCTGCTACCTCGGCGACGACGGCACCGAGTCGTAACCCCCGTCGTCGGGGCACGTGTGAGACCAAGGCGGGGTTGGGTCACTGACCCGGCCCCGCCTGTTTTGCTTTCCGGGGGATGGAGTGCTCGTCAAATCGTTCACACGGCGGGGGGAACCGGACCCGATCTCCGAGGTGCTCGGGGACACGCGGTACGCGACGCCCTACTACCCGCCGGGCCTGAGCGACCCCCGCATGAAGTTCCCCATCGGGGTGACGCGGCACTACATGCTCATGGACCCGCAGGTCATCGTGGACTTCGAGCCATCGCCGCTCGACGACCCGCCGCAGATGCACTGCGAGGCGAAGCGGAAGTGGTGCCACGAGCACGGCATCGTGTACGTCCCCATCTTCCTCCGCGAGAAGCTCACGCAGGAGCAGTTCGAGGAGCGGGTGAAGGTCGAGCGGAGGGCACTGGCAGAGAGCGTCGTGCAGGGCAAGGCCTACGAGGAGGCCCCGGCAGTCGATGATGACGAGTTCAACAGACAGGTGGACAAGGAGACCATTGACCGCTTCACCGTCGTGTTGAGGCACTACAAGATGCCTCCTGCGGCGAAGACGAGCTACCTGAAGAGGCTGAGGAAGGAAGTCGAGGTCGAGTTCCTCCGGAAGAGGCAAGATGGCCAACTGGGACGTTACGTCAGCTATCGGCAGCCTGCGCTCGCTTCTCGGTGATGGTTCCACCGACAAGTTCGAGTTCAAGGCGAACGTCTACCCGACGCCGGACACGGTGACGACCCGGTTCTTCGTCGGGCAGACTCGCCTCGTCCCCAACTCGCTGGAGGTCTTCCACAACGGCGCGGCCGTGTCCCCGAGCGGCATCACCGACATCGACACGGCCAAGGGCAGCTTCACCTACGTGCCGGCCCCGAGCGGAGAGGTCCTTGCCTCCTTCTACTACCAGTGGTTCACCGATGCCGAGATGCTGGAGTTCCTGAACGAGGGCGTGAACATGCTCCTCGGGCTGGAGAGCGTTAGCGGCGACTTCGCCATCGGCCTGCGGCCCACGCTCATGCAGTTCGCCTGCTACAACGCCTACATGCGGAAGGCCGCCGAGTTCGCCGAGGCAGTGGAGGCCTCGGCTGCCGGCTACACCTTCAAGCGGGATCAGGCCTCGCCGAACTGGAAGGAATTGGCCAAGGCCGCGATGGAGAACGCGCAGGCCAAGCTCAAGCTCTACCTCGACAACCCCGTGGGCTCAGCAGCGGTGCAACTCAGGTTCATCAGCTACGCACTCAACAGGTACGTGGGGCAGTGACCATGAACATCGATCAGGCAGTGGACCGCATTCTCCGGGAGTCGAACGTCCGGCTCTTCGGCACCAACGACTACGACGACCTCATGGAGGTGTGGAGCGACGCCGCTCGTGCCGCCGCAATCGCGGCACGGAAGGCGCGGGCTGGCGGGAAGGACTGGAGGCAGGCCGCCCGTAAGGAGTACGGGAGCTACAAGTCGGGGATGGATCTAGGCTTCCCCGGTGCCGGCGACACCAAAGGAGTCAAGCGTCAGGAGCGGGATGCTCAGAAGTTCGCGAACCAGCGGAACAGGCGGGCGGTGGGTCGCATGGTGGACAAGGCGGCCCGGAAAGCCGCAGCCAAGACCGGCGATCCGGCAGGGGCTCTGGCCGCTTTCAACAAGCGCACCCCGCAGGGCCGCATGTCGCGGATGAAGCGAGCGATGGCGGCGGGGGTCAAGGACACCCCCTCCAAGATCAGCGGAGGCGGCAGCCCGGATCAGCGCACGCCGCAGGGCAAGATGGCCCGGATGCGCCGCATGATGCAGATGGGGATCTCCTGAGATGTTCCGAGGCCTGCGGGCTCCCCGGTGGTTCGTGCAGCGCGACATCCACGCGCTCGTGCGGAGCTTCCCCTCCGAGCGCCTGACCATCGTGCGCCCGACCACCGTGGTGAGCGGCATGGAGACCACGACGACGGACACCGTGGTCTTCGTCGGCGAGGCGCTCTTCATCCCGCAGGGTGGCGAGGTCAAGCGGTTCGGCCTCGGGCAGGTCGAGGAAGACCGCCCGTACATCCTTGTCCCCGGCAACCACGACATCCGGCAGGGTGACATGGTGACGCGCTCGCAGATGCTCCCCGGTGGCGTCGGATGGGAGCCGCCGAGGCGGTACCAGATCCTCTACCCACCGAACCATTGGCAGGCGTTCACGGTCTGTACGCTGAACAACTTCGAGCAGGGGCAACTGTGATCACACCTGACTCAAACGGCGAATCGGAGATCGGGGAGAAGGGCTGGACCGACGAGGCCCGCGCGGCGGCCCTCGCTGCCCGGCGTGCGCTCTCCGGCAAGGCGGCGCGGGCTGACGCGCAGAACTCGGCCAAGCGGCTCATGGACGAACGGCGGCGGGTGATGGCGGCCCACAAGGCGGCCTCTGCCTCCTCGCACCCGCTCGACCAACGGCTCGCGAAGATGCACGCCGACAAGCTGGCGGCCATCGACCGGGTAGGCGCGAAGCTCGCGCCGAAGGTGAGGAGCCCCCGCAAGGAAGCCATCAAGTCGGCAGGCCGGGCAGCCGGGCGCTTCCTGAAGCGGCTCTTCGTCAGGGAGGCCGAGGGCGACACCAAGGTCCTGCGTTTCGTCGAGGCGCTCGTGGTCCTCGTCGAGGGCACCGACCTGCACGAGGCCAACTACGCCACGCTCATGGAGCGGTGGAGCGACGCGGCGCGGGCCGCCGCGCTGGCGGCTCGGCGGGCGAAGAAGCGCGGGCAGAACTGGAAGGCCGCCGGCCGTAGGGCGTTCCTCGATGCGCTCCCTGCCTCGGAGCAGGCCCGTCTCCGGCGCGGGGAGGCCAGCCCCGGTGACAAGAAGCTCGCCGCCAAGTGGGCCGGCCGGTACGCCAGCAAGCCGGGCTCACGAGTCGCGCGAGGGATGCAACAGGAGTTCGAGCGGGAACGGGGGGAGCGGAAGGCGGCACGGTTCGCGCCGAGGCCGAAGCAGCCGCAGGCGCTCCGGGATCTCTGGGCAAGCCAGTGAGCGAAGGTGGCCTGCTTATCACGTGGACGGGCATGGGCGAGGTCACGCGCGCCCTCGACGACCTCTGCGCCGCCATCAAGGTGGACGCGGAGGCGGCTCTCCACTGGTACGGGCGGATGGCCACGAGCGAGATGAAGTCTCAGCACGAGGCCGACGCGCACGACATCCAGCGGTACGTGAACCGGACGTGGAACCTGACACGCTCCATCGCGTACGACGTGCAGCGGTTGTCGGGCGAGACCATCCGACTGCGGATGTACACGCCCACGTGGTACGCCGAGCCCGTCGAGTTCGGCACGCCGCGCTCGCGGGCCTACCCGTTCTTCTGGCCGGCGGTCCACGGGCTCGAAGAGGCGGGACGGATGCGGGTCATCAAGGCCTTCCTCGGCGCGCTCTCGGCGCACGAGTCGTGGGTGAAGGCCGGTGGCGGTCAGGTGCGGGGAATGATCATGGAGGTGGACTTCACGGTGCAGGAGATCAGTGAGATTGGCGAGGGCACGCGGGACTTCCTGACGTAGCGGCGATGGATGACATCAAGCTGAAGCTGCTCGACCTGATGCGGACCGACCCGACGCTGCAAGCGTACCTCGGTGGGTCCGTTACCGATCCGCGCGTCTACATGTACTACCAAGGCGACGCGCTCATCGACTCGCAGCATCCGGCCTACATCACCTTCAGCAACATCTCGACTGGGGAGGCCGCATCTGCCGTCGAGGAGCCCGTGTTCTCCGTCGTCGTGTGGTCGCGTACGTGGTCACGCTGCGAGGAGATCCGGGACCGGCTGCGCGCACTCTTCCATAAGAAGATCTTTGTCACGACGCCGGACTCGCGCAGAATCTACACCAAGTTCGTGGGCGAGCAGGACAGCTATCAGGATCAACCGAAGTACGCCGGCAAGACCATCAGGCTGCGAGCCGGTTGGAGCACCGTGTGATCATCACCCCGAACTCGTGGGGCACTGACTTCACCGAGGCGTGGAGCGACGCCGCGAGGGCTGCGGCGGTTGCCGCACGGCGGGCAAGGAAGCAGGGGGAGGACTGGAAGAGGGCCGCACGCGCGGCGTACTTGCAGTTCTCAAGACCTTCGGAACGGCGGCAGGTTGTGCGTGGCCGTAGGGACAGGATGAGGCCGGGGGAGGGCACGGCAGACCTGAGGCGTCGAGCCCGACGCTTCGCCCCTGAGCCGACGGGTGACCGGATGAAGGCGTGGGCGGGGGGTACTTACCTCCCCTTCTGAAAGACCGATGGCGAATGACATGGACACGCTCACGAGCCGGCTCGTGAGCGAACTGAGCGCCGGCCTGACGGGCAACTACGCGAACCTCTACGTCGCGCGGGGGCTCTTCCGTCCCGCATCGCTCCCGGAGTTCGACCGATACGCGATCATCGTGACCCCCGCGCCCCGGCCGTGGGATGAGCGTCGGGTGGCCGTGCCGAAGATTCAGTACACCATGCGGGTGGACCTCTACGCTCTCGTCAAGAACTGGGAGCAGACGGACAACCCGCTCTTCGGAACGGCCGCCGGGAACCGAGGGATCTTCGAGCTTGTCAACGACATCAAGGTCCTGCTCCGCCTCTCGAACTTGAGCGGCCTGCTGGATAAGACGTACGACGAGCCCGGAGGTGACCCGTCGGCGCAGGGCGCGGGAGGGATCGAGTTTCAGGACACGATCCCCGGCTTCGACACGGGCGAGCACGCGCTCGTCCATCGAGTCCGCATCCCGTATCAGGCGCGCATGGAACCGTTCTGTCACCCCCGACTGTAGGTGCAGCAACCCTGACGCCGACCGAAGCATCGAGGAGAAGGGCCGATGGCCGAATCCGTTGTTCAGATCCGATGGGCGTACTCGAACAAGCGACAGAGTGCGTACCAGACCGAGAGTCCCTCGGGAGACATCACGCAGTCGCATCCGTTCGTTGGGGCCGACATGGGCGAGCACACGCCGAACATGTCGGACAACGCTCAGCAGTACGGCAAGGGGCACGAGTTCGCGACCCGCAACGAGATCCTCTCGTGGGAGTCGATGTTCCGGCGCTCCTTCCAAGCGACCACCAAGATCCTTGGGTGGGCGTTTGCCTTCCACACGGGGTCGGTGAACACCACAAACCTCGGTGGCGGGGCGTACCAGCACGTCTGCGAGTATCAGGACCCCCTCGGGACGGGCTACTACGGCTCCGGCCGTCAGCAGCCGGTTGCGACCATCTACGAGTTGGTGGCCAGCAACCTCCTGCGCATCTTCCCCTCGATGGCGGTCAAGGCCGTCGAGGTCACCGGCCAGCAGAACGACTGGGTGCTCTGCGCACTGGAGATGCAGGGCAGCGGCTCGATGCGCCGCATCCAGCCGTCCGACTTCACGTGGCCGGACTCGACCGACGCTACGCTCGGAGGCGAGGGCACGCTCCTGCGCAACGCCAGCCTGCTCTTCGAGCATGGGGTGTACGGCGGGGCTCAGGCCGATGAGTCGTGCAACGTGCGCAGCTTCCGGTTCCGGTCGGAGTACGCCTACTTCGACACGGACGGGTACTGCCCCGGCTCCGGCTACCTCGTGAGCGGCGACCCGCACTCGGGGCAGATCCGGAACAAGCTGGAGTTCGCGCGCCGCGCCGTGGTCTTCGAGTTCGTCGTGAAGGCCCCGAGCACCGGCAACGTCATGTTCACGCGGCTCGAAGCCGCGACGAAGATGGCGGCCACGCTCACGGTCACCGGGGACGAGATCGCCTCCTCGGGCTACGACCACACGCTGAAGATCGAGATCCCGCAGTTGAACTACCGGGCTGTGCCCATCGGGACTGACGGGGATCAGATCATCTACTCTGCGAGCACCATCGTCTTCTACGACAACTCGGAAGCGAACCCGTGGAAGGTGACGGTGAACAACCAGTTCGCCAGCTACCTCGTCTCGTCGTAGTTCCCCCCACGACGAGCGGAACCCGAAGGGGGCGGCGGGATTGTCCGCCCCCACCCCACGCACCGGGGTCCGGTGCCCAGACTGTAGGAGGCCCGCATGGCTACGAAGCTCCGCCTGAAGCCTGAAGACTACGAGAAGATCGACCGGATCGTTGGACTGTCCGGCGAGGAGTACTACTCCGTCGTGACGCACCGCGTCCGGGGGAAGTGGATCCGTTCCATCCACGTCTTCGCCCGGCAGCCCATGACCAAGGAACTCACCGAGTACGAGAACACCGCCTCGCGGATCAAGATGAAGGGCAACCGGACCGAGGTCGAAGGGTCCCAGTTGCTCGCCGCCAAGCACCTCTACGACGCGCTCATCTCCCGCGCGTACGACGTGCCCGTGGGCTGGAAGATCTACGGCGAGGTCGATGTCGATGAGACCGGCGCGGTGAAGAGCGGCAAGCCGCTCGACCGCCCCGAAGCCGTCAAGACCGTTCCCGCCACCATCAAACGCGAGGCCCTGCGCGACACGTTCGGCGAGGTCTACTCCGAGGCGCGCGTCGCGGAGATGGAAGGCGAGGACGAAGAGGTCAAGGGCGACAAGGAGGAGGACTGACCGGGCCACGGGGCTCCGGCTGGCCATGCGGTCGGCCCTCTACCTGACGAAGCGGGACAGCTTCGGGTGTGAGAAGCCGGACTGCGAGTGCCCGAAGCACCTGCGCATCGACGGCCTCGGCGAGCCGGACACGACGCTCACCCCGCGTGTCCGGCACATCGTCAGGCTGGAGTCGATGGTCAACGTCGGGTGCAAGTTCGGGCCGAATGACCTGAAGCCGGACCAGTGGCGAGACCTGATCGTCCTCGCGCAGGAGCGCAACTGGATAGACGAGAGGGTGCAGGAGCACCGGGAGAAGGCAAGGGAGGAGCAGGCGCAGATCGACAAGGCGATGGCTGAGGCCCGAAAAGCCTCCGGGGTCCCGTCGCCGGGCCAGTCGCTCTTTCCGGGGAAGGGGAAGTAACCGATGGCGATGCTGGCGGTCCTCGACGTAGACGATCTCGCGACGCCGAAGATCCAGCGGGTGAAGAACGCCCTCGACGATCTGACCGCCCAGACGGCTCAGACCGCGAAGGCCACGGCCTCGGCCTCGAAGGGCTTCATCGACCCCAACGCCATCGAGGACCAACTCAAGAACCTGACGGCGCTCAACCGGGAGATGGCCCAACTCCGTACCCAGTCCGGAGCGTGGTCCATCCTCGGCAAGCAGATGCAGGAGGGCACGAAGGTCACCAAGACGCAGGCCGCTGCGCTCATGGACCTGAGCGGTGCCCTCCTGATGAGCGACAACGCCTCCCACAAGCTCCAGTACGGCTCGATGGTGCTGGCCGGCGGCCTCAAGGAGGGGGCCGTCGTCACGGGAGAACTGCGCGAGAAGCTCCTCGCGATGGGGCAGGAGTTCGACAAGGCCAACGGGTTCATCTCGAAGACCGCCCCGGAGGCGAAGAAGGCCGACGATGCGCTCGCCGGCATGGCGAAGACGGCTGGCACGCTCATGGGCGCGCTCGCCGCGCTCGGGGCCAGCTACAAGCTCAAGGGCCTGCTGGAGGAGAGCTTCAACCTCGCGGCACGCAATCAGGTGCTCTCGACGACCATTCAGGTCGTCAGCAAGAACGCGCACATCGCCAGCAACGAGATGGAGTTGCAGGCGCAGAAGGTCAAGGCACTCGGCATCACCACGCGCGAGGCGCGCGAGGCCGTCATCTCGTTCGCGCAGGCGCAGTTGAACATCGCCGACACGGCGAAGATCGCGCGGGTCGCGCAGGACCTCGCGGTCGTGGCCGGCGTGAACTCCTCGCAGGCCTTCGACCGCCTGACCCGCGCCATCCAGTCTCAGCAGGCCGAGATCCTCCGCAGCTTCGGCATCGTCAAGAACACGAACCTGATCTACTCCGAGTACGCGGCCACCCTCGGCAAGGGGGTGAAGCAACTCACCGATCTGGAGAAGAAGCAGGCCTTCGTCAACCTGATCATCAAGGAGGGCGAGAAGGTCGCCGGGGCCTACACCAACGCGATGAACGACGTTGGTAAGGCGATGACCTCGATGTCTCGGTACACCGAGGAGGCCAAGGCCAAGCTCGGGGAGGCCCTGCTCCCCATCATGCTGAAGATCGTGCTCGCCGCGACCGAGGTCCTGAAGTGGTTCGGGAACCTCTCGCCTGAGACCTACAAGTGGGCGGCGGCCATCGGTGCGGCCGTCGTCGTGATGACCTCGTTCCTCGGCATCGTGATGGCCGTGTCGGCGGCCCTCCCTCTGCTCGCCGCTGCATGGGCCGCGCTACTCGGCCCTATCGGGCTCGTCGCGCTCGCCATCGGGGCTGTCACCGCCGCCATCGTGCTCTTCACCGCCACCTCGACGCCGCAGGTTGAGAAGGCCAACGAGCGGGCGCTCGCGTACAAGGCCGAGGCCGAGACGCTTGAAGGCCTGAAGAAGAAGCTCGGGGAGCAGAAGGAGGCCTACGAGAAGGCCAACGCTGCCTCCGCTGACACGATGGACCGGACCGGGAAGATCGACAAGGCCGCGCGGGACTATCAGGTCACCCTCGCGAAGATCTCCGAGACCTACCCCGGTGTCATCCGGGGCGAGCAGGCGGTCGGCGAGCAGTACGAGGCAAACGTCAAGCGCATCGACGATCAGATCCTCAAGCTCAAGGAACAGCAGATCATCCAACAGCAGGTGGCCATCTCCGAGGGGAAGAGGGCCAAGGAGGAACTCGACAAGGCCACGGACAACGCAAACCGGCTCCGGGAACTGTACGCCCGTGTCCAGTCGGGCGGGGAGGGCGAGGTCCGGAAGGTCTGGGCGGAACTGGCAGCGACGGTCGGGGCCGTTTCGCCGGCCATCCTGAACGTCATGCAGATGATGGACGCCTTCGGCATGACCACTCAGCAGAAGGCGCTCCTGCTGAAGGTTCTCGGCAAGGCCCTCGGTGACGCCGAGGAGGATCTGAAGTCCCTCACCGCCCAGTTCGAGAAGTTCAAGGCCATCCTCGATCAGATCGACCCGTCCCGAGCGGCAGCCCGCGTGACGGCGGAAGTGGAGCGCATCTCCTCGGCAGCCGGCGGGATGGAGAAGTTCGCGGCCCGAGCCAAGCAACTTGGCGTAGACGTGACGCCCGTCGTGTCCTTCGACCGGAACAAGTTCGAGAAGGACGTGAAGGCGAAGATCGACGAGGCGAACACCATCTACGGCAAGGCGATGGCGGCCACGGGGGAACGCCGCACCGCGCTCATGCGCGACTACGTTCGGGTGTTCGGGGAGATGGAGGCCCTCAGCAAGGAGACCACCGACAAGATCCTCGCGGCCGAGAACAACTTCACCACCAAGGACGCCGAGGACAAGAAGAAGCGGCAGGAAAACCTCCAGAAGTGGCAGGCGGCCTACAAGCAGACGTACGAGTCGATCACCGAGACCAACGCCACGGCCGGCGCGAACTTCGCGGGCGCAGCGGCAGCCCTCAACAAGGCCGGCCTGAGCACCGAGGAGTATGCGAGCCGGCTGCTCCGGGCGAAGAGCATCGTCGAGGCCTTCAACAAGGCCTCCCCGGAGATGAGGGCGAAGTTCAAGGAACTGGCCGTCGCCGCCGACGAACTCGCGCGCATCAAGCTGCACGACACCCTCGACAAGTGGGAGAAGAAGTTCACCGAGGTCTCGACCAACGTCAAGGAGTCGGTCAACGACATGATGGAGGCCTTCGAGCGCGGCTCAGCCGAGCGCATCGAGGCCGCCGGACGCAAGCAGGTCGAGGAGGAGCGGAAGCTCGCGCGCACGGTCGAGCAACTCCAGACGGAGTTGTACGAGCGGACCGTGGTCGCGAAGATGAAGGAGGTGGACCAGAAGATCTACGCCAACAACAAGTACTTCGAGAACTACCGCCGGGGCATCGAGGATCAGATCCGCGCCCTACGGCTCGCGCAGGAGGAAGAGGCCCGCGCCATCCTGAAGCGGCAGGAGGCCGCCGAGCGCCAACTCGACGACACCATCCACAAGGCGAAGATGCGCTTCAAGATCGAGGTCGAGACGGAGACCGAGATCGAGAAGGCGAAGAAGGCCATTCAGGAGGGCGGCAGCAAGGAAGAGATCGAGCGGAAGATCGCCGCCATCAAGCAGCGGTTCGACAATGAGATGAACCTGCTCCGCGATCAGGGGATGCGCCGGATCGCCGAGGCCACGGCCCGCGAGCAGGAGGAACTTCGGATCCGGAAGGAGGGGCAGGACAAGCAGATCGCCATCATGGAGGAGACGGCGGAGCGCAGCAAGGACGTGCAGGCGCGGACCAATCAGGAGATCCGCAACGACTACGACAAGCTGCAACAGTACGCGAAGATGGCCTTCGGGGGCATCGTCGAAGGCATAACCTCCAACTTCGAGAAGGTCCTCACCGGGCAGGCTTCCTTCAAGGACGCCTTGATCGGCATCTGGCAGTCGATCAAGTCCACCATCTCCGGCATCATCGACTCCATCGTCAAGTCGTGGATCCAAGGGGCCATGAGGATGGCCACGGCGAACGGGGGCTTCTCTCCCGGCACGTTCCTCTCGGGCCTGCTCGGGAAGGGCGGGCCGATGGGTGGGCAGGGCGCGGGTGCGGACTTCGTGGGTCCGCCCGCCCCCGGTGGCGGCGGGCTGTTCGGCGGCCACATGTGGGGGAAGGGCCTGACGACGGGCGGGAAGGTGATGGGCGGCCTCGGGGGTGGGGCTATCGGTGGCATGGTCGGCTTCAGCGTGGGCCAGTCCACCGGCTCGAAGACGTGGGGTGCCGCCTCAGGAGCCGCCACGGGTGCAGCAACCGGAGCCATGTTCGGCGGACCCATCGGAGCCGGCATCGGCGCGGGCATCGGCGCGCTCGCTGGCCTGATCGGCGGCTGGCTCGGAGGGAAGAAGCAGGCCGAGGAGGCGAAGAAGATGCGGGAGGAGTTGATCCAGCAAGCCGGAGGGCTGGAGCAACTCAAGAAGAAGGCGGAGGAGGCGGGCTTCAGCATGGACAAGCTGATGAGCACGAAGAAGCCCAAGGACCTCCAGAAGGAGATCGAGAAGCTGAACAAGGCCCTCGAAGCGCAGGCGAAGATCGAGGCGCTCAAAAAGGCCAAGGAGGGACTCGACGACACCTACACGAAGATGATTACCCTCCAGAAGCAGGCGCAACTCGTCGGCTTCGACATGAAGAAGCTGTACGACGCGAAGACCATCGAGGAGTTCAACGCCGAGCAGGAGAAGCTGAACAAGCTCCTCGAAGATCAGGCGAAGCGGATGGCCGGCCTGAACATGGCGGCCACCGGGCTCGCGAGCCGGGTGAAGGGGCTGACCGGGTTCCTCGAACGGTCCGTCGAGGACTGGTTCAAGCAGTTCTCCGACGAGAACCGGGAACGGTTCGAGGAGGACTTCAAGAAGGCCGGCGAGGCGGGCTTCAAGGGCTCGGAGTTCGAGTTCGCCCGCGCGAACGCCGAGAAGTACGGCCTCTCGCTCGACCGGCTCAACGAGCGGCAGGCGCGCGTGCAGGAGTCGATCAACCGCATCGGCCAGTACGCCACGGCCACCTTCGGCGGCATCCTCCGCGAGACCGGCGACATCACGCAGGCCTTCGCCGCCGTCGCCGGTCCGCTCGACGAACTCGCCGCCATCATGGAGCAGACCGGCACGAAGGCCGAAGGCGCGCTCGGCTACCTGATGGAGTTCCGGAACACCATCCGGAACAACGAGGACGTGGCTGCCTCCCTGAGCGGCATCAACCAGATGCTCATGGGGCTGGCCGACGCCGGCCGGCTCACCGCCGAGATGTTCAACACGTTCGGGGCCGACGCCTCTGAGCAGTGGCGAATCATGGAGGAGCGGGGGGTCGCCGCCGATCAGGCGCTCCTGCTCATGCAGCCCACCTTGCAGGCCCTCTATGAGGCCCAGAAGAACTATGGCTTCGCGACCGACGAGGCCACCCAGAAGCTCATCGACATGGGTGTGGCCAACGGCGTGGTCGGCGACCAGTTTCAGGATGTCAACAGCAAGATGCTGGACATGCTGACGATCATCGCCGAGGCCCTCGGCGCGACCATCCCGGACGCCTACAAGCGGCAGTCGCAGGCGGCAGCCGAGGCCGGGCAGGCTGGCACGCAGGCCGCGCAGGACACCGCCGCCGGGCTCGAAGAGCAGGCCCGGCAATCGGAGGAGGCCTACAAGCGGTGGCAACAGCTTGAGCGGGAGATGAGCCGGGTGGACACCTCGGGGGTGGACGGCCTCGCCGACGCCGTGGGTGGACTGCCCGACAAGTTCGGCGATGCGGCTGCGGCGGCGTGGGACGCCTCACAGGAAATTCAGGACGCGATGGCTGCGGCGCAGCCGGACGTGGACGCCATCTCCCTCGGCCACTCGCCGGGCGGCCTCAAGGAGATCCGCATCAAGTTGCGGGAGGCCATCGACTCCCTCCGGGAGTTCCGGGCAGCCGGGCGCGAGAACCTGCGGGGCGTCGAGGACTCGGTGAACGCCGTCGTGGACCGCATGGGTGAGGTCAAGCCGGCGACCGACGACGTGTTCAAGGGCGACCGGAAGGACAGCACGGACCCGTTCGCTGACGAGACGGCCCCGCGCCCGGTGGTGGCGGCTCCGCCTACGGGCGAGCAGCCGGCCGAGGGGGAGAAGAAGCCCGAGCAGCCGGCCGTGCAGGTGGTGCTCTCGCCGGAGTTCAAGATCGACACCATCGACGCCGCCGGGATGGAGGCCGCTGTCCGCGAGAAGATCGGGCCGCAGATGATTGCCCAGATGCGGAACAACACGGACCAGTTGACGGTGGAGATCGGCCGTGCGCTCGACCGCTACTTCGGAGGGCGGAAGTCTGCATGAGCGTGCTTTTCGTCTACGGCCTCGGGCTCCTGAGCCATCCCATCGGGCCGAGCGGGGCTCCCACGAGCGGGTACGTCTCCCCGGCAGCCTCGATGTCGGTAGGCACGGCAGACCGGGGCTACGGCCCGGAGAACCTCATCGACGGGGTGGCCGGCGTCTACAGCCGGGCGAACGAGATCACGGCGGCCTACGCCATCGATCTCGGGTCCGCGAAGACGCCGCAACTGGCGGCGGTCTTCAACCACAACATCGACCCGGTGGCCGACTGCCACTTGCAGGCCACGGCCTCCCCCTCCGGGGACTTCAGCGTGCTCACGGCGGACGTGCCCATGACGCCCGCGCAGCCGGCCTTCTGGGTGGACCTGCGCAGCCTCGGGGTGAGCGCCCGATGGTGGCGGCTCTCGGTGACGAGCAACACCGCCAACGTGAAGGTCGGGGAGTTCGTCCTCGGCCGGACCACCGAGGTCCAGAGCTACCAGTGGGGGTATCAGGACAGCCTCGCCTACCTCGAACGGATGCGGGGCGCGACCGACTACGGCACCCTCTCCCGGACGAAACACGGGATCAAGATGCGGAAGCGCGAAGTCCGCTTCGTCGGCCCCGACACGGTGGAGCGGGCGCTCCGGACCATCGACGCCCATCAGGCACGCTCTCCGTGGCCAGTCGTCTTCGTGCCTGACGATGCCAGCACGGACGTGTGGCTCATCGAGTGGCCGGACGAGTATGGGATCAAGCGGGTTATCGAGAACCGGCGCGAGGTCACCCTCCCGCTGATGGAGCAGTCGCCGGGGCTGCTCACGTCCGTTCTGGGGGGCATCGAGGAGGCTACCGACGTGTCAACACACCGCGCGCATGTGTACCTGAGCGCCACCATCAACATCTCCGACGCCACGCCGACGGTGGTCCCGTTCGATTCCGAGGTCTACGACGTTGGCGACCTGCACGACAACGCTGTCAACCCGAACCGCATCACCATCGTCGAGACCGGGTGGTACCTGATCATCGCGCAGGCCTCGTGGCTGACCTCTTCCGGTGGCCGGAAGTCCATCAAGATCCTCGTGGACGGGACCATCGAGGGCATCGGCGAGGTGCCGGACGCGGGTGACAGTGGGCAGGCGATCTCTCACCCGGCCATCACCTTCATGTCGATCAACGCCGGCTCCTACATCGAGGCCGAAGTCAGGCAGGACAGTGGGGGCGTGCTCGGGCTGCTCGGGGGCAACAAGGCCTTCGCGCACATGAAGGTCATCAAGCTGCCGTTCGTGGAGACGTAAAAGCCGTGGCGTTCAAGGGGCGCGTCCGGGGGTTGTGCGGCTTCGAGCAGTACGAGTACGGCACGAACCCCTCTCTGTTCATCGACACCAACGTGGTCCGCTGCGACGGCTCGGCGCGATCCGGCCGGGGGTACGCGCGGTGCATCAAGCGTCTTGGAACGACTGGGGTCAACAACTGCTACATCTACCCGCGCAGGGAAGAGGGTGTCACTACCATCTCAGGTCTCTCGGTGGGGGATTACGTTCAGGGCAGGGTCCGCTTCTGGATGCGGATCAACTCCATCGACGGCTCCGGGGCAGTGTTCGTCGGGGGCCTCGGGTACACCTCCGTTCAATATGACGCAAGGGGGATGGAGATCGATCCTGCCACGATGAAGTGGCGGATCGGCTCGTTCGGCACGTCTGCGTACTCGGCAAACGCCCTCCCGCTCGGTGAGTGGTTGCAGGTCGATGTTCACCTGCAAGGAAGAAGCGGCACAGCCGGCACCATCAACCTGACGATCACCTGCAACGGTGAGACCCTCACGGCTTCTCCCGGCACGGTGGGCCTCACTCCGTTGGCCATGCCTGCCCTGTTCGACAACACCGGGACCACGGTCGCCTTCAACATCGACGTGGACGATCTCGCGTGGTGGTGCGAGGCGGACTCCGCCGGCTATGTGGATACCGTCTTGCCGTCGGCCACGCACATCAAGCTCTGCAAGTTTCGCTACTACGGGCAGACGGAGGTGTGGGACGCCTCCGTTCTCAGCAGTGTGTACCACGCACGGAGAATCGAAGACGGGGCAAGCGACTACCTCGGCCCTAGCACGGCAGGGCAGGTGCAGCCGATCTACTTCCAGACGCCCGCCGAGTTGGGGGGCACGGGCATCGAGGCCATCGACATCGGCGGAGTGGGACAGTCCTCTGGTACAGCGGAGGCGAGTGCCGACGTGTTCGGGTTGGAGACGGTCGCCCTAGATGTCAGCACAGCACTGACCGTCTTCCACTTCTCCAACTTCTCCTTGACCGATGACCTCCTGACCAACAGCACGCTGACGCTGACTTCTGTAGGAACGGGCACTTTCCAGATCAAGTCCATGTGGGCCTACGTCGCCTGCACGGTCGATCTCGACCCTCCAGAGGAAGGAGCCGGCGCGGTCAGCTACTCCGACTACTGGACCAGTGGTACCTCCATCGCCCGCGATCCTTTTGCAGCCATTGCCGGGACGTACAACGGGTCAGGGGACCCGCAGAAAATCACGCTGCCCTACGAGCCGGTGGCGGTCATCATCCGGGAGATCAACAACGCCAACTACACCCGGTGCGTCGTCGCCATCGACAAGCTCGCCGGCACCTCACATGGGTACTGGTTCGGAGAGACCCTCGATGGCGCACAATGCGACCTCGTGCAGGACATGCTTTCCGATGGATTCGTCGTCGGGAAGCACCTTGACACATCGGGAGTAGATGCCTGCAACCGGCCGGGGTCGGTCTACGAGTACCTCGCGATCTTCGACCAAGGAGGGGGACAAGGAGGCCGGCTCGCTCAGACCATCTTCGTCAACGCAAACGAGTACCCCGCCGGCACCACGCAGATCCCTGTGTCCACCGAGTTTGAGCCCGGCCTCATCCTCGTGTCACGTGGGTTCGGCTCTTACGGCATCATCTGGGCGAGTCCGTGGGGGTACGAGATCAACGTGGACACGCAACTCGCGACCAGCGGGTACATCGCCAACGTGAGCCCGACCGGATTCGTCCTCACGAGCAACATCGTCAGTCTCCTCACCTCCAACTTCGGGTGCGTGGCGTTCCACAAGGACCTCCTCAACAAGTTCTTCTCCGCTGGAACCTACGTTGGGACCGGAGCCGTCAAGGCCGTTGCCACGGAGGACTTGGCCAAGAAGCTCTTCCTCATCCAGAGCCCCCCACGCTCCTCAACGAGAGACTGCCGTTACTGGGTTCCGGCCTTCGGCGGACCGAACCTCAGTGCCTCATGGACGCAAACGACGCTTCCCACGTCGGACACCACTCGAATCCGGTCCGTGAGTGATGCGAGCTTCGAGGTGGGAACCCAACTTTCCGTCCTTGGACGCACGTACCACTGGTTCGCGCTCCACGAGTACCAGCAGGAGACGGTGCAAGGCAGTGGCTTCCCGGCCTCGAAGACGCTCATCGTCTCGCCGACGCGCGGCACCAACCTCTCGGACGGCAAGACGGTGACATTGGACGACGGCACGCTCTTCAACAGCGCCTACCCGCTCTCGAACCTGACCGACGGGAAGGGCCGGACAGTCTGCCGGCTCTCGACCAACTACGGGCGGATCGTCATCGACCTCGGAGCCGCGCACTCTCCGGACCTGCTCGCGGTCGTGAACCACAACCTCGACGATGGCCTCGTGCTCGGGGTGTTGGGGAGCAACAACTCCGACATGAGCAGCCCCTCCCTCGTGGGCGGCATCGCGGCGACCAAGGACCCGGTGATCTGGATCGACCTGCGCGGGTTCGCCTTCTCTCCGTCCCGCTACTGGTCTATCGAGGTGACCGAGGCCAGTCCGAACAGCGTGGGCCTCACCTTCGGGGAGATCATCATCGCGACGGCCGACGCCTTCGACGGGATCATCGATCCCGACCATGAGGCCGTCTGGAAGACATTCCGCGAGCGGTCCTTCACCGAGTACGGGCTGCCCTACTCGATGTCGTCGGGCGCGATACAGCGGGCGCTCCGCCTCGGGCTGACGCTCTTCACCGACGACATGGACACCATCGAGGAGATCTTCGACGACGCGGGCACGAACGGGGAGCGGGTGCTCGTCATCCCCGACAGCCGGATCCACGAGGCCTACTTCGTCGAATGGGCCTCGCAGCTTGACCGGACGCGCGAGAACGAGTGGATTGAGAAGGGCTCGCTGGAACTGCTCGAAGAGAGCTTCGGCGTGGTCCACAAGGGGCTGACGTAGCATGGGCCTCTACGACGAGATCGACAAGCTGCGGAGGGTCCTCCGCGTTCACCTGCGCTTCGCCGGCACGGACAACCCTGCCGTCTCGGGAGGCATCGGCGGGAGCACGCCCAACCTGTTCGGCAAGGTGGCCGACAACGAGGGCACCTTCCCGGTGCTCGGGACCATCTCACGCTTCGGCCAGTTCTCTCGCGCGCTCACCAACATCGACCAAGGCTTCGAGACGCCCTCCATCACGACGGAACTGCTCGATGAGGACAACCGCTGGCGGCGGTGGGCCTCGCGGCCGTGGAACCTCGTCAACCGGGTGATGTACTACACCCTCCGCGCCACGGCCGACGACGGCCTGCCGAGGGACGCGGACATCGCATGGGGGCAGCTTACAGAGATCCAGCTTCCACCGGGCCGCGCGGAGTTTCGCGTCGAGCAGATGGCCGGTGACTTCTATGGCTGGAAAGTCCCGCGCCGCAAGGTCACGCTCGACGACTGGCCGAACGCCGACCCGAGCGCCATCGGGCAGGTGGTGCCGATCATCTACGGGAAGCTCGACAACACCATCGGCACGATCACCGGGTTCACCGGCAGCATCGTGGGGCCGAGCGGCTCACCCATCACCGGGCTCACGGCCACGGCGGCTGCCGGCGGCTACGCAGGCGGGCCGGGCGGCGCTCCGGGGACCAACTCGGCCTACTACGCCGTGGCCCCGGTGGACAACGACGTGCTCGACGACGCCGGCACGGTCATCGCCGCGCCGACCATCGTCGGTCCGGTAGCCGTCGGAGCCGGCCAGAAGGTCACCCTTGCATGGGACGCCTATGCGGGACCGGGCGCGGCGATCCGGATCTGGCGCGGGAACGCTGCCGACTTCACGCAGTTCGACCGCTACCGGGACGCGCACGCCTACCTCTATGACGACGTGGCGGCGGCGACCACGACGGTCGATGACCTCTACCCCGGCTACGACACACGGGAAGCCGTCCCCGACGGCTCGGACCCCAAGTGGGACCTGAACTACCGGATTCAGGTCTACTACTGGCTCTCGGCGGTTGTGAGCGGGGTCGAGCAGCCAGCGGTCGGGCCACTCCAGTTCTTCCTCAGCCCGATCAACAAGAAGGGCCAGCGGAAGATCTCCCTCTCGTGGACGGCGGTGGACGGGGCGACCTCGCTCAAGCTCCGGCGGGCCTCACAGACCTACCACTACGACTACGGCTTCGACCGGGAGTGGACACTCGCGGGGGGCGCGACCAGTCACGAAGACTGGATGAACGACACGACTGCCGTGGACCTGCCGGAGAACTTCGGCCGGCAGCGTCCGGGAGCCGTCGAGTGCCTGCTCATCGACGCCAACCCGAACGCCACGGCGGGGCAGTACAAGTACCTCGTGGCCGGACATGGCTGCAAGGAGATCCGCGAGGTCTACGTCACGAAGAGCCCGGTGAAGCCGAGCGGCAACCCCGTGGGCGCGCTCGACCGGCCGACCAACGTGGCTCTCACCGTCAACACGGCAGGCACGACGGTGTGGCGTTACAAGGTCTCGGCACGCAACAGCCGGGGGGAGACGCTTGCCTCCGGTGACGTGAGCACGCGGACAGGCGCGGCGACACCGGACAACACGGTCACGTGGACCGAGGTCGATGGCGCGACCGGCTACTCAATCTACCGGGCGGATGAGACGGGCGACTTCAAGCGGCTCACGACCATCAGCGCAGCCGGAACCTACACCGACGACGGCTCGGCTACCGTTACGGGCGATGCGGAGCCGGAGAACAACACGACCTCGGCGGCCTATGAATCGGCGCAGGAGACCTCGCCGGCCGTTCCGGTGCTCCAGACGGAGAACGTGGACTACTTCGTCGAGTGCGAGGATGTCAACGGCAACACCTACCAGATCCTCCGCTTCAACGCCTCGCAGGAGGGCAACCCGGTCACGTGCAACGTGTGGGGCGTCGAGAACCTCGGCACCGCGACGGGCAACGATGACGGCGGCGTGCTCATCACGCGCGCCCTCGACCAGTTCAAGCACTTCCTGCTCAACTGGGTATTCAACTCCTACCGCTCCGGGTCATGGTTCTCCGACACCGGGTACCAGAAGGGCCTGCTCGACACGGTGAGCTTCGAGACGGCGCAGGAGGTCTCCGAGGCCCGCATCTCCGGTGGCTACATCGGGGCCGGCATCCTCAAGGAGGAGATCGACGTTCGGCAGGCCATTCAGGACTGGGTGATCTCGTGCGACGTGGACTGGTACTTCTGGAACGGGAAGTTCAAGGTCCGGATGTTCGACACGAGCATCAGCGACCGGGCGCTCATGCCGCAGTACACCCCGCAGAACACCATCTTCCGCGAGTCCTTCCAGTGCAACATGGACGTGTCGAAGATGGCGAACCGGATCCCGTGGCAGGCCGGGCCGCAGTTCGATGGGTGGTTCATCGGCGGCACCGAGGAGGACACCGACTACCAGACGGCGCAGCGGTACGGGCGGGCCATCGAGGCTCCGATCATCTCGATGATGTGGACGCGGCACGCGGCGACCGCTCGCGACGTGGCGCAGCGGCGGCTGCTGATGGTCAAGAACCCGCCGGTCTACGCGAGCTTCATGGTCCCGCTCTCGGCGCTCGACGACGAGATCGGCACGCTGATCGCCGTGACCCACTGGGACGGCATCTCCCCAGTCTCGACGGGGTGGTCCACCCGCGCGTGCAAGATCCTGCGCTCGGACATCGACCTCGATAAGCTCACCGTCACGATTCAGGTGCAGGACATCGACAGCCTGCTCCTCGCGCTCGGTTACGTCTACTATGGAGACCGCACGTGGGATGCTGCTGATCTCAGCTATACCACGGCCTCCTCGGACAAGAGCGATGTGTACCTCTACCTCGCAGACCGCGCCACCGGGAAGTTCTCGAATGGGAGCCTCGGGAAGCGCCTCGCGTCCCGTTAGGAGCCGCTGATGTCGTGGACCAGCATCTCAGCCTTCGCGCTCGACCAGATCGCGGCGTATCAGGACCTCAATGAGATCCGTGGAAACATCATCGCCGTGAAGGAGGCCCCGAAGGCGCTCTTCCTCGGAGGCGATCCGGGCACGCTCTACACGAACACGGCGTATCAGGAGGTCACCTTCCCGATCCGGCAGGAGCTTCCCGACTCCAGCAACCTCGCGGGGCTGACCTTCGAGCTTTGGGGGATGGGCATCGCGACGGCGGCTGATACTGTGACCGTGCAACTCTGGAACGACACGGACAGCAGCGAAGTCGTCGCGTTCACGTTCACCAACACCACCCTCGACACCATCAAGTCGGCCTCGTTCACGTTGCCCTCAGGCACCAACAAGACCGTGACCGTTCGCGTGAAGGCTGCCACCGGAGGCGCATCCTCCCCGTTCCGGGCCTACGGGTTCGCCCTTGTCCAGCGATAGGAGACCACCGATGAAGCGTCTGACCCCCCTCGCCCTCGCCGTCCTCCTGCTCGTGCTCGCACCGTCGGCATGGCAGTCCCCGTCCGCGCAGCCGTCAGGCATCTCGACGACGAGCATCTACGACGCCTTCGCCTTCGAGTCGATCACCGTCTCAACAGCGGTCAAGTCGTTCACGGCCGCGACGATGACCAACGCGCGGGTGGCGACCTGCACGACGGAGACGGACTCCATCCGCTACCGTTTCGACAGCGGTGATCCGACATCGAGCGTCGGGCACTCGGTGGCCGCGAACTCATCGCTTACCGTCTACGGGATCAACAACCTCAAGAACTTCAAGATGATCCGCTCAGGGAGTGGTGATGCCACGGTCCGCTGCACGTACTCTCGCTAGGCTCGCCCTGCTCCTGCTCGTGGGAGCGGTCCCGCTCTTCGGCCAGACCGCTCAGCAGTTCCCCAACTGCGTGCAGGTCTCGGCCTCGACACTGGCCACCGTCGGGGGACGGGTGTGCTCAGGGACCGGCTCACCTGAGAGCGCGGTTGTCGGGTGGATCGGCGACCTGTTCCTGCGGCGAGACGGCTCGTCCGGCACAACCGTCTACGTCAAGGAGAGCGGGGCCGGGACCAACACCGGATGGGTGGCCTACGCGCCGCTGCCGCAGGTGCTCTCGACGGCCGGCACACCGCAGTTCACGAGGCTCGGGGTGGGGGCCGCTGCCGACGCCGCAGCCGCCGCCAAGTTCACCGGCCAGTACTACAGCCCGCTCGTGAGCAAGGGCAACTGCGGCGCGTCCCTCACCCTCAACTGGAACGACGGCAACGAGCAGAGCACGACGCTCAACGATGCCGGGGCCTGCACGCTCACCTTCACCAACCCGGTGGTTGGCGGGCGCTACGTGGTTCTCCTGATTCAGGACGGGGACGGCAACGGCACGGTGACATGGCCGGGCACGGTGAAGTGGCCGAGCGGATCGCCCCCCACGCTGACCACCACCGGGGCGAAGATCGACCTCTGCACCTTCATGTGGGATGGCTCCAGCTACCTCGGGGCCTGCTCGCAGAACTACTGAGGCAACATGGCTGACCTCATTTGCACGGCAGACGGGAACCTTACGGCGGCAGCCACGTGGGGGCTCGTGGACACGACCTCGAAGAACGTCTCGACGAACACCAGCACGACGACCCTCGGTACCGGCAACTCCGACTCGCAGACGTTCACCCCCGGTGCGATCACGGTGGATGGCATCGCCCTGAGGCTCGCCTCCCGTGCGGCTGGCTCTCCGACCAACACGCTCACGGTGACGCTGCGGAACTCCACCGACGCCACCGACGCGGCTACGGTCACCATCAACGTGAGCGACCTTCCCCCGTGCTCGACCTCGGACATTGACGGTGGGTGGTTCTTCGCGAAGTTCGCGTCTCCCGTCCTGCTGACCGCTGGCAAGGCCTACCTCGTGAGGCTCTCCCTGAGTGCCACGAGCACGGCCGTCCTCATCTACCGGGACGCGACGGCAGCCAACCATCAGCGGTTGCTGCGCACGACCACGACGCAGGCCCCTACGACCGGCGACGACATGTTCATCATGGCGGAGATCAGTGCGGGAGGCAGCGTGGCGACCCGCACCGTGACGATGGACTCAACGGCCGCCACCGACTACGGCTTCGGCAACACCGCCATCCTCGCCCCTGCCTTTGCCATCAGCAAGGGCGGCACGCTCACCTACGGGACCTCCGCCTCGACCAACTACGTGCTCCGGATCTCCGGGCACATGGTCGTCTACAGCGGAGGCACGCTCAACATCGGTACGACTGGCACGCCGATACCCCGTACCTCGACGGCCGTGCTGGAGTTCGACTCCTCGAACACGGCCATCACGAACGGAGCCTTTGGCCTGAGCCTGCGCAACCTTGCGACCTTCACGGCGCAGGGGCTCAGCCGCACCGTCGGCAAGAACATCTACTACTGCCTGCTCAACACCGACGAGGCTGTCGCGCAGACGACGCTCGGGGTGGACACGGATACCGGATGGCTGAGCGGTGACGAGATCGGCATCGCCTCGACCACCCGGCTGCGGGGTGAAGCCGAGTCGCGCACCTTGAACGCGGATGCTGGCGCGTCCTCGCTCGTGGTGACCGCAGGGCTCACCAACGCCCACTCCGGCACCGCACCCACGCAGGCCGAGGTGATCCTCCTCACGCGCAACGTGAAGATCCGCTCGGTCTCTTCCACAAACCCCGGCTACATCTGGGCACACGACACCTCGTCGGTGGACATCGACTGGACCGAGTTCCGGTACATGGGCGGGAGCGGAACCGTTGCCGGGATGATCTGCAACACGACCGGGACGGGCTCACTGAGCATCCAGTACTGCTCGTGCAGGGACGCCATCGGCTACTGGTTCTACGCGGATCAGAGCGACTCGAACAACTTCACCTTCCAGTACAACGTCGCCTACACGACCGGCGGCGCAAGCTCGAACATCGGGGTGCGCGTTTCCGCGACCTCAGGCACCAACTGGACGGTTGCGGACAACGTGGTCGTGAGTGCCGGGGCGAGCACGGACATCTTCTACCTCGACGACCTCGGCGGTACCGTGGCACGGAACCGCGCTTCCGGCGGATCCGGTGGGTTCCGTATCGACCATGATGACGCGGCGTTCGGCGTCTTCGAGGACAACCTCGCACACTCCAATGCCGGTGTTGGGTTCCTCTGGGCCGCCAACACGTGCAACCGACGAACTCTCAGCAATCTGACCGCATGGCGAAATAACGGGATCGGCTTCCAAATCGCCTCGTCCACCGGGTCCGGCCTCCCGTGGCGGGAGGTCAAGTTCAGCGGCGTGACGGCCTTCGGCAACGGCGTGAGCAACATCACGCTGGCTGGCTACTTCGACAAGTGTCGGGGCCTGAACTGGAGCGTCTACGGCGAAGCCAGCTACTCGGTCACGAACGGAGTCCTCTGGTCCGGAGGAGCTAACCGAGCCGCAGAGTGGAGGTGGGACAACAGCAGCTTCTCCGTCCACACCAACGACTTCAACTTCAACTCGGCCGCCACCCGCTTCCTGTTCGAGTTCTGGGACTGCTCCTTCGCCTCGGGGACCGAGTGGGCCAACACGGGGTCCATTACCGCCGGCTCCGCGATCCGCTCGACGCGGCACGACGGCACGGCCACCCGGATGAAGACCCTCTTCTTCGAGGGCACCGTCGAAGACGAGCAGACCATCTTCAACACGGCCGCGCCGAGCGCAAAGGTGACGCCGAACGCCGTCGCTACGTCTGCTTTCCGCTTCGAGGGCGTGCGAGCCTACGCGCCGGTCAACAACGGGAGCACGGTCACCTTCTCGGTGCGGGTGCGGAAGACCGCCGCCTACGACGGGAGTGCGCCGCGTCTCGTCGTCAAGATGAACCCGGCCATCGGTATCGACGCCGACGCGGTGCTCGACACGTTCACGGCGGCGGCCGACACGTGGGAGGAACTCACGGGATCCTGCGCGGCAGCGAGTGCCGATGGCGTCGTCGAGGCAGTTGTGGACTGTGACTACGGCACTGGCGGCAACATCTACGTTGACGACTTCACGGTGGTCTGAGCCATGCCCGCAGCTAACCCGGCCGGCGAGATGAAGCATTGGTACAACGGGGAACCGTTCCCCGCCGAGAATCAGGGTGTGAGTCCACCCGACCGCTCGACGATGAAGTACTGGTACCGGGGAGAGCCCAACCTCTACCTGATCCCGATCAGCGGAGGCGGCCCCTCGGCATCAGGTGCCGCCCCGAGCGGCTTCCCTGCTCTCTTCATTGCGCCATGAAGAAGGGGGTGTTTATGGAACACGTTCAGCAGGCGCTCGTCGTCGAGGGGTACGGCGACGTGTGCTTGGCCACCTGCAAGTGGCTGTCGTTCGGCGGGTGGCACTCGACCTGCGCCAACTCCATCGAGAAGGCTCGGGCTGCGTTGGCTACCGCCCAGTACGACCTCGTGATCCTCGACTTACAGATGCCCGATGGCGAGGGTCTGGATATTGTCCCTGACGTACTGAAGCACAACCCCGCCGCCGACACGGTGATCGTCGTGCCCGACTCCGCGCTCGGGAAGGCAGTCGAGGCCATCCGCCTCGGGGTGGTGGACTTCGTGCAACGCCCCCTGACGCACGAAGACTTCGTAGCCATGCTCCGGCGCGTCACCGTTCGCCGTGCTCTTCGGGAAGGCCGGGTAGAGCAAAAGGTAGACCGTATCTCAGCGATGATCTCGCTCATCGTGGAGCGGCTCGGAGCGGTGGAGAGCGATCTCGCCTTACTCAGGGGCCGTCTTGAGGCTGAGAAGTGACCACCCCCTCCAATCCGCCGCCGGAGAACGACATCGTGAGGCTCATGATCACGGTGGACTTCATCAAGCGGGATCTCGACGAACTCCGCGAGCGAGTGAGGGAGGAGTTCGTCTCGGCTCGGGAGTACAAAGCCCTCACTGATCTCGTGCAGGAGTTGAGGAAGTCGATGGTCGAGAGCCTTGTCGAGACCCGCAAGCAGTTCAACGACACCCTTGGCGACGCACGGCGCACGCTGACCTCCGAACTGGCTGAACTCCGGAAGCTCGTCGAGGAGAAGTACGTCACGAAGGAGGAGCACAGCCCCGTCAAGAACCTTGCCTTCGGAGCGGTTGCCATCATCCTGATGGCCGTCTTCGGGGCGCTTGTGGCTTTGGTCCTGAAGTGAGCGACAGCAACGATATGTCTACCCGGCAGGTAGTTGCCTACCGAGCAGCAGTCGTGGCACTGGCACTCGCCTTTACTGGTTTGCTCGTGGTGTTCTGGGCAGCAGCCAAGCCGGCGAGTCGGATTCAGGTCGAGGAGCCGATCAAGGTCCTCACAAAGCGGGTGAACGCCGGAGACGGGCTGCGAATCCAGTACACCTACTGCAAGCAGGATGAGGCCATCGCCATCGTCGGCGGCTTCCTCGCCTCCAGAGGCGTCATCATCCCTATCCAACACCTCTGGGCTTCCGCACTGCCAATCGGCTGCCACTCTCTCCTGATCGACATCCAAGTCCCGCTCATCACGCCCCCCGGAAACTACCGGATCTACTTGGTGCGGGAGTACCAACCGACGATGTTCGAGCAGAGTACGTATTCGTTCCGGACCGAGCCGTTTGACGTGGAGCCGAGCGATGGGACCGTTCACCCCGCCGCCCCGCTCCCGCCGATCCCGCCCGAGGGCCTTGGCCCGGACTATCCGGCCAGCCAAGACCCCCCGTCTTTCTGGAAGCGGATCTTGTCTCACTTGACGCACAAGTCCTTCGATGAGCAGCAGAAGCAGCAGAAAAAGTAAGCCATGCCCAAACCCACCTACGATGTCATCCCGAGCCCGAACCGCTCAAAGCGGTCAAAGCCCATCTCGGCAGTCGTCATCCACTACACCGGCTCGATGAACATCGAGGGGACTGTCGGATGGTTCAAGGACACCGAGAGCCGGGTCTCGGCGCACTACGTCGTGGGCCGGGACGGGCGCGTGGTGCAGATGGTGCCCGAGGAGGAAGTCGCGTGGCACGCGGGGCGTTCCGCCATGCGGCCGAACCTGCCCGATGGTGACCCGCACAAGGAGCCGAACGTCAACAGCTTCTCGGTGGGCATCGAGCTTGTCGGCACGGCCGACAGCGGCTTCACCGACCGGCAGCTTGCCTCGCTCTACACGCTCATCGAGGTCCTCGTCGCGCGCCACCGCATCGCGCCCGAGCGTGTGGTCGGGCACTGCCATGTCTCGCCGGGCCGGAAGATCGACCCCGACGGTTACGACCATCAGTTCAACTGGGCCAAAGTACGGAACGTGGCCCAAGTCACTTACAATGCCGTGGTCGGTACGTAGTTCCGGGAAGGAGCCCCCTCATGAACCCCCTCATCCACGAGTTCCTCCTCGCCATCATCCGAAAGTTCATCACCATCGCGGCCACGTGGCTCGTGACCGAGGGCTTCATCGGAGAGAACGATGTGGAGAAGTACGTCGCCGGCTTTGCACTGATGGCCGTCTCCCTGATCTGGTCCCTCTGGAGCCGGTACAAGGACCGCATCAACTTCCTCGCGGCTCTGGATGCGCAGCCGGGGACCGACGAGAGGGAAGTGAAGATGAAAGCCAAGCAGTTCCCCCCGCACTCCCTCATCATTCTGCTCGCAGCCGGCCTGACGCTGACCTCGTGCGCCTCGGCCCCGACGAAGCCGGTCTCGCAGGTGGCCTTCTACGGGGGCCGGACGCTCGAAGCCATCAACACGCTCCAGCAAACCGTGGCCAACCTCGAAGCGCAGCGGCTCATCCCCACCGACGCGGCGGCTGACGTGATGATCGCGGCCTACACGGCAGGGGAGACCGGGCAGAAGCTCGCCGACCTCCTACAGGCCTACGACGCGGCCGTGGGCGCGGCCAAGCAGGGGATGGTCCCGGACATCGGGGCACTCGTCAGTTCGCTCGACACGCTGCTCCTGCGTGTCATGAAGGTGAACTTCGGGGGCCAGCAGCAACAGATCGCGCAACTCGTGAACAACGTGCTTCTCATCGTCAACCAGCTACGGGCGGCCGTGCCGGGACTCATGAAGACCCCAACCACCGGGGGCATGATCGGCTTCCGGCAACCCGTGAGCCTGCCGCAGCCGGCATCTTGAGGGGCCTCCAATGCCGAACTCCCCCACGACCACACCGACGCAGCTTCGAGAGATCCCGATCCTCACGACCATCAACGGGGCGCTCAGCCAGATCAACATTGCGATCCCGCTTGTGATCTTCGCCGTGACCCAGTTCTACCAGTTGCTCCGGAGGGACAACCCGAACATGACGGAGGCGGAGTACATCGAGTACCTGCGGACGCAGGGGCGGACGGTGGCGCAGTTCTCGGAGACTTGGCTCGTCGCGCACGGGTATGCGAAAGACGATGCCGGGCACTGGACGAAGGTCCAGACCTAAGCAGCTTCCACCCTGACGACCGCTGGATGGTGGGGGCGCATGGGGACTACTAGAGGTAGCCCCGGTGGTACGCGAAGGCAAGCACCTTGGCGCGCTCATCGCCGTTGCGGGGCTCGAAGCCGCCTGCGTCACGCCAAGCCCAGTACCCGTTGAGCCGGTCGAGGGCTGTCGGCCGGTCACCATTCCGTAGTGCCGATTCGGCGTCCTTGAGCGCCTGTTCAGGGTCCATCTTCACACGCTCCTTCGCTTCGCACTCGAAGCACGCCCGCCCGAACACGGCGCGAGGATCCCCGTAGGGATACTCGCGCCGGCAGGCCGGGCAGAGATCTCTCATCGGACCGAGAACCCCGCGTCCTCGATGCCGCAGACCAACTGGCCGGCGTAGCGGGGCTCGACCGCGAGCGCGCCGCCGAACCACTGCCACCCCTCGGAGGCGACGTTCTCCCGGAGCCAGTCGGCGGCGTAGCCGGTGCGCGGCCGGAAGAGGAAGATGCTGCCGTGGTTCTCGATGATCACGTCGCAGGTCTTCGGGTCCACGTCGCTCGCGGGCGTCCGTTCCAGAGCCAGCAGCCCGAAGTGGCCGGCAGCCCGCGCCTCGGCCGCGATGGCTTCGAGGCCGTGCTCCTCGGAGAACGGCGAGTTGTCGAGCGGCTCGGCGAGCACGTGGAGCAGGCACGTGATGGCTGTCTCACCGAAGCCGGCGGCCGTGCGCCCGAGGCTTTCGGCCGTGGCCGTCGAGAGGTCCTTGACGCTGTAGCGGAGCGGGATGTCCTTGATCGGTCGCATGGTTACCTCCTACAGACTGGGGTTGAGCATTACGGGCACGTGGAGGTCGGCAGCCGCCTCGTCGAGGGCCTTGCGAGCCACTGCGGCCTTGCGCTCGGCCTCCGCGTACTCGTTGAAGAGCCGGTCGTACTGGTTCTGCCGGTTGGCCTGTTCAGCCTCGATGCGCGCGTCCCTCTGCGTGTCTGCCCACCGAGCCACGACCGGGACCACCTTCTTGAGCAGGTCCTCGACTTGGAACTTCGAGGCCGAGTCGAAGGAGCCCTTGCCGTTGGGCGTCCACGCGCGGGACGTGTAGACCGAGCCTGAGGGCGTCCACGTACCGTCAGGCTGGCACTCCAGTCGGATGGTCACGTGGAACTTGCCGCCGCCCCGGAGCGTGAGGCCCGGCTTGCCGTTCGAGTTCGCGTCCACGTAGACGGCGTTCGCGCCCGAGACGGTGACCCAGACGGTGCCGAGCGGGGTATCCAGCGGCGTTTCGTTCTGCATACGGTTCACCTCCACGCCGACAATCATCCCACACCGAGGCATGAAAGTCAAGGGCCGGTCCCCAACCGGCCCTCTGTTCCACGTGGAAAGGATGAGTTCACTTGCCCTTGAGCGGGCGCGTGATGGCCTCGGTCATGATGTCGAGGCGCTCCTTGTAGTCGTCGCGCTCGGCCTTCAGGTGCTCGACCTCCGCGCTCAAGAGGTTGAGCCGCTCGATGACGAGCGGGGCGGCCTTGAGGAAGAGCGTGCAGGCCTGCGTGAGCATCTCCATCCCGTCGGCGAGGCCGGGCTCCGAGTGAACCTCGTGAACCTCGTGAACCTTTTCGGGGACCGCCTCCGCCTCGATGGTCTCGGCGAGCTTCACCGACTCCAGCATGATCTCGGTGCTCGTGAGCCGCTTGTAAGGCTCCTCAGCCGGCCGGTGCGTCTTGTGGGCCGGCGGGTCGCCCCGCTTCTTCCGGACGTTGTAGACGGCCGCGCTCAGGTCATCGACCGTCACCTTGGGGTAGGCATCCCGCACGAGCGGCAGCAACCGCTCCGCCTCCCGCTTGATCTCCCCAAAGTAGATCTCCCTTGGCAGGTCTATGAGGCCCGCGACGACCTTGTAGAGCCCTTGAGATTGCCCATAACGGCGCTCTCGGGCGATGGAGACCGGGTGCTCGTCCTTCGGGGGGCCAAGGATGACCTCCACGCCTTCGTCGTGCGCGAGTCCCGGTGCAATGGTGGCCTGCGGACTGCGCTTGGCTGGCGCGGCTTCTGTGGCCGTTGAGGGGCCGCCGCTGGCGAGCAGAGAGAGGAGCTTCCGGACCTGCCCCGTGCTCTGGAGAGGAGCCAGCGGCTTGAACCCGAGCTTCTCCGCCTCGGCGCAGAGCCTATTGTGGAGGGCGTGCGGTAGGTACTTGAGGAAGAGCATCGCGCCAACGTGCGCCGGCACCCTGCGCGACACTGTGGACGGGTCGGTCGAGTCCCAGAACTCGAAGCGCGAGTCCTTGCGGAGACGCTCCTCGAAGTTGCTGCCCTTCGAGCCAACGATGAGGACCCGCTTGCCTTGGGCGAGCGCCTCGTTGGCGTTCGATAGGTAGCGGGCCGTGTGAGGTGTGAGCCCTGCGGCATCTGCAAGTGTGAATCCCATCGGACCTCCTTCCGGTCTCGCGGCACCGTAGCACATGTCCGGCAGTCTGTCAACACTTTGAGGCGTCACGCAGGGACGAAGGACATTTACGGCCGGTTATGGTGTCCGGCGAAGTGTCAGGGACCCTGTTCCCTGCGTGACGCTTGACTTTGACCCGTCGGGGACGTATGATTGTCGCCACGGAGGTGACCGCATGGCGAAACGCTTCGACCTGTTCCGACCGCTGAAGAAAACCGACCGCGCCCGTTGCGCCTACCTCGGGCTCGACGGCTCGTGCCTCGTGGTCTTCGAGCGCCGCACGTCGCTCGGGACGCAGGAGTACGTCAAGGCCACGACCAAGCTCGCCAACGTGACCGTCCGGCAGGAGCAGACCGGCAAGAACCAACCGGCCGTCCGCCGCATCGTCATCCACGAGTCGGCGCTCGGCCTGCTCTCGATTCCGCTGGCGACCGGCAAGCCGGTCCGCATCGAGGTGTGGCCCAACAACTCCTCGGACAACACGCGGGAGAAGGGCTACGTCAACCGCTGCCTCGTCGTCGAGGTCCCCGGCCTCGGGCGCTTCTCCGCCAGCGAGATCCCCGGTCTCGTGGGCAACGGCTTCACGCTCCAAGGGCCGGGCTTCGAGAGCGACATCGAGCAGACGGCGGAGCAGGTGCGCGAGTGGAGCCGCAGTGGGTTTGGCTACAACGACGCGAAGATCGTCGCGTTCGACGACCCGCTGGCCCCGCTCAAGCTCGAAGGGCTCTGCGACGTGTCGTCTCTGGGGGTCCGCTGATGGCCTACTTCGACCGCTTCGACATCTGCGAGGCTCATCTGCTCGTCGAGCAGGACTGGCACGTCGGGGGCTGGCTCCGCGAGCGGCCCTCGAACCAGCGTCGGCGCGAGGCCACCTCCGTGCAACTGGCCCGGATGCAGTTCAAGCCGGCACCGGGCCTGAGCGTCGAGACCCTCAGCGAGAACGGCCGGGAGATCTACGACGACCTCGTGGCCCGCTACCGTCTGTCGGCTCCTACCTCTATGAACGTCGAGGAGGCGTCGAACGATAACCCCCCATCCCTGAGGCCCGAAAGTCAGGAAGTTACCGGCCAGAAAATAACTTCTTGACTTTCATCCCTCGGGGACGTATCATGGGTTCACGTCGGCGATGACCGCCGACGACACGGAGGTGACCAGATGGCGACCATCACCGATTCGACGCTCGGCAACATCGCAACCCTCGCGCAGCGGCAGTACTTCTCCCGCCCGGCCGACCAGCGGTTCGAGAACATCGACCTACTGGAGCAGGCGGTTCTCTCCCGGCGCAACCGCGCCATCGAGTTCGACACCGACATCAAGCGGTTCAAGTTCGTCAACGACAACGGCCTCATCGTGGCGCAGGCGCGCTCAGTGGACGAGCCGGCCGTCCCGACGCACTACTCGTTCGGGCAGGTCGCGGGCCTCGTGGGCGCTCCCGCCGGCTGGCTCCGCAGCCTCGGCGAGGCGGGCCAGACCGACCTCGTGGTCTCCAACCTCAACGCGGGCCTCGCGCTCCGCGCCGAGGACGGCGTGAAGGCCTACGTCATCGAGCCCGACGACCCCGAGAACGGCCACCCCGAGCTTCGTGCGGTGACCTCGCAGACCTACGGCCGCATCTGGGACGCGGACGTGGTGGGCGCGGCCCGTCGCATCCTCGACGCGCACCCCGAGTTCGTCAACCCGCTGGAGTGGTCCGGCAAGCGCGGCGGCCTCTACGCGAGCGACCGCGACTGCTTCCTCTTCTACATCGACGGCGGCAGCATCGTGGACGGCGGCGCGGACCTGCTCAACGGCGGCGACCGCGACCAGCTTCATCGCGGCTGGATCCTCCTGAACTCCGAGGTCGGCACCTCGACGTTCTGCCTGCTCTCGTTCCTCTTCCGGACGGTCTGCGGCAACCACCTGATCACCGGCATCGAGGGCGTCAAGCTCCTGAAGATCCGCCACACCTCGGGCGGCCCGGCGCGCTTCGTCAACGAGGCCATCCCGGCGCTCACCGAGTACGTCAACTCGTCGGCCAAGCCCATCGAGACGGCCATCCGCTCGGCGAAGACGCTCCTTCTGCCGGCGTGGACCGAGGGCGCGAAGGACAACCCGTTCCAGACGTTCTTCCTCAACAAGGGCTTCACCAAGGCCGAGATCAAGCGCGCCAAGGCCTACGCGGAGGCCGAGGAGGGTGGCAGCCAGACCCTCTGGCAGGTCCAGCAGGGCTTCACGCGCGCCGCTCGCGACCTCGCCTTCATCGACGCCCGCACCGACTTGGAGAAGCGTGCAGGCAAGCTCCTGAGCCTCGTGGCCGACGCGCCGGCCGCGTAGACGCTACCTAGACGCTATCCAGCGTCTCAACCGGGCCGGGGAGGGCAACCTCCCCGGCTTCCCCCGCTCCCGAGGAGGGCTCATGCGACAGATAGCGGCGTGGATCGTGGTGGCGGCGATGGTGCTCGGGTTCGCGAGCCCGGCCGCCGCGCAGGAGAAGCGGTCGTTCAGCGCACCGCTCGGGTGGGTAGGCGTCGCCACCGTGGCGGCCGGGGCTGCCCTGATGGTGCCGTGGCCCGAGGGCGAGGACTGGGAACTGTTCGGCGAGAACGTCTGCGTCATCGAGGGCTACCAGAAGTTCGACATCAAGCGCGGCACGTGCGACACGTGGGACCCGATGTTCAAGGCCGGGCTCATCACGGCCGGCATCGGCGCGGCCCTGATCGTCGTCGGGTTCCACAAGGTCTCCGTGCGGCCCACGGCCTCGTGGAACGGAGGCAAGAGCATCGGCGCGCAGGCCAGCGTGAAGTGGTAGGGAGGAGAGTCTGATGAAAACCGTGAAGGTCAAGGTCGTCTGCTTGGAGTGCGGGACGAAGTTCGCGACCACCAAGGTGATCCCCTACTGCCCGAAGTGCGGCGGGTCGGACATCGAGCCCCGCTGATATGAGTGTCATGGACTCAGGTTGACTTTCACGCCTCAGGGAGGTATGATTGTGGACGTGGAGGCGACCATGACCCAGAGCACAGTTCACAACCCGACGAACTTCGACCCGGCCGACTACGAGGTCCTCGACTACCTCGACAACAAGCGCCCCGAGTACTTCGGCGGCGACATCGAGGCGTGGAAGGACGAGATCAAGTGGTGGGAGGCAGAGCTTGAGCGCGCCCTCGGCCCCGACTGGCGGCGCAAGTCTCACCGCTGCGTCCACTGCGGCAACGGGCACATCCGCTGGATCACCGTGACCCGCCACCTCCCGACCGACGAGACCGTGGTCTTCGGCGCGGACTGCACCAAGCGGCTGGAGTTCGTGGACAAGGTGACCTTCAAGCTCGCGCAGCTTCAGAGCCGCGACGCCGCCCGCAAGGTCCGCATCAAGGTGTGGAACGACCGTCAGCGGTACCTCGACGCGCACCCGGAGATCGCTGAGGCGCTCAAGGCCATCGAGGAGCCAGTCCACGCGGGCAACGGCTTCGTCAAGGACGTGCTCTCCAAGCTCGACACCTACGGCTACCTCACCGAGCGGCAGGCGGCTGCGGTGGTCTCCTCGCTTGCCAAGGACCACGAGTTCGCGGCCCGGCGCGCGGAGCAGGAGGCCGAGGTCAAGGGCGACGCGCCCTCGGGCCGCTGCGAGGTGACCGGCGTCATCCTCAGCCTCAAGGAGCGCGAGACCGACTTCGGCGTGGTGACCAAGGCCCTCGTGAAGCTCGCGAACAACTCGAAGGTCTGGTTCACGGCGAACTGGGACGTGGAGCGCGGCGACACCATCACGGTGCGCGCGACCTTCGAGGTCAGCCGCGACGACAAGAGCTTCGCCTTCGGCAAGCGCCCGCACCTCGTGAGCCGGGTGCCGGCGGCCTCGGAGGTCGCGTGAACCGCGCGACCGTCGTCATCTGGCGGCCTACCCCGTGGGGGTGGGCCGCCTACGTCTCCGGCCAGCGGCACAAGGTCCTGCTCTCCGTGCGGCGCTACCGGGCCGGCGACGGGGGCCTGACCTACGTGCCTCGGGTCGATGGCTCGGGGCTCGCGAGCCCGGCCCCGGCCTTCCGCAGCCTCGCGGCAGCCAAGCGGGCGGCCGTGGCTGAGGCCCTCAGGCGCAAGGCTTGACTTTGACCCGTCGGGGACGTATGATTGTCGCGTGGAGGTGACCTTGACCGAGACCTTGACCCTGCAACTGAGCGGCACGCTCACGGAGATCACGCCCAACGGCGACTACGTGGTCCGCTGCCCGGACGCCCCGAGCTACCTTCAGGTCCACTACCTGAAGTCGTGGCAGGCGCGCTCGGCGCGCGTCGGCGACCGCGTGACGCTGGCCTACCGCTCGACGCCCTCGTTCGGCGGGTGGGTGGTGACCGAGGTGCTCCGATGAGCGCCAACTACGCCATCAAGCCCATCGAGCGCGCCGGCTACGAGGTGGTCGAGCGGTACGACGGCCGCCGAGGGCTGCGCGCGTGCATCGACCTCTGGGCCGGCGACTTCGAGACCGGCCGCATCCTCGACCGCGTGACGGGCAAGCCGGTTGAGCGCCGCTGCATCGCGCACGTCGAGCCCGAGGGCTCCGGCTTCACCTACGCGCTCCACGTGGGCGCGAAGGGTGGCTGGCGCTACGGGTGGGCGAAGACCTACGAGCAGGCCCTCGACGCCATCGACCAGTGGGCGCGTCGCCGGCTGACCCGGACGAGCGAGGCAGCCCGATGAGCACCCCCATCGTCCCGATGAAGTGGCTGCTCCAGAACCTCCGCGACGTGCTCCAGAACCCGAGCATCGCCGGGCAGGAGATCATCGCGCGGGACAACGACGGCAACCTCGTCGAGATGGAACTCGGCGAACTGCTCGAAGAGGCGCTCCGCGTCCTCGACGAGGAGACCAGTGAATGAGGGAGGAAACGATGCCCGTTGACCCAAGGCTGGAGGCCGCCTTCGAGGCCCTAGAACGCACGCTGCTCGACTCCAAGCGCCGCCTCATCATCGGCGAGATGGGGTGCGCCATCGTGGCGGAAGAACTGGAGGAGGCCATCGAGGCGGCCGGCCCGGACGTGCAGACCGAGGACACGACGGGAGTCGTCTGGCTCTCGACGGAGGAGGATGACGATGGCGCGTAGAGCCCCGGTGGTGACGCTGGACACGACGCAGAAGGCCAAGGTGTCGGTCGAGGCGTTCGGCCACGGCGTCAGCCGGCCTCCCACGAGCACGGGCGAGTGGTTCCCCTCGATGAGGCCCACGGTGCCGACCCCGGCGCTCCGGTGGAGGTGCGACAACCCGAAGGTGGCCTCAGTCGAGCCGCACGAAGACGGCGTGTTCATCATCGCGCGCCGGCCCGGCACGTGCCTCGTGACGAGCACGTGCCTCCTGATGGGCGCACGCAAACAGCAGTCGATTCGGGTGAAGGTGGTCCGAGCCAGAGGAGGCAAGCATGGCAGCCGGTGACCGTGGCATCTACCTCTCGCCGAAGTACGGCGTCAACCCGAGCCTCGGCGTGTGCTTCTACTGCGGCGAGGAGGACGGCACCGTGGTGCTCCCCGGCCGGATCACCAAGCGCGTGCATGGCGTCAGCGTGGGCGACGCCGAGGCCCCGCACCGGGCCGTCTGGTCGATGGAGCCCTGCCCGAAGTGCAAGGACCTGATGGTGCAGGGCGTCATCTTCATCTCGGTGCGCGAGGGCTCGGACCCGAAGAACCCGTACCGCACGGGAGGCTTCGCCGTGGTGAAGGACGAGGCCGTCCGGCGCATGGTCCAGCCTGAGGCACACGCCGAGGAGATCCTCCGGAAGCGCGCCGCCTTCCTCCCGGATGCGGTGTGGAACGCGCTCGGCCTGCCGGCCATCGAGACGCTGCCTGCCAAGGAGGCGGCCGGATGAACCGACGCCGGCTGCTCAAGGTGGCCGTGCGGGCACGGGGCGACTTCCTCGATCCCGCACTCCAGCGGGCGGCAGCCGCCGTCATGCTCAAGTGCCGCCCTCGGGCATGGCGGGCTCTGGGCTACATCGGCCGGGAGTCGTTGGAGGAGTGGTTCATGGAGGCTCTCACCGACGCCGTGACCGAGGAGATCTGCGAGAAGATGGACCACCACGAGGAGGAGCCGCGTGCGTAGAGAGTTCCCGCCGATGATCGAGGTGGTGCCCGAGGGCCAGCGGGGTGAAGTCATCGTCGAGCACTTCACCTTCACGGAGGAGGAGAGCCAGTACACCCGGCTCCGGGCCGCCTTCGGTCACCCGCACGAGTTCTGCAAGCCGGGGCGCTACGCGCGGCTCCGGTTCGGCCGGAAGATCTGGATGACCGACACCTCGATGGAGCGTGATGCGTGCCGCGACGTGTTGCTCAACGCGCACGGCGAGGTCCTGATCGCCGGCCTCGGGCTCGGCATGGTCATCGCCGGTCTGATCCACGTGCCGGAGGTGAAGCACATCACGGTTGTCGAGAACCACCCGGACGTGATCGCACTCGTCGAGCCGGCGCTCCAGCGGTGGGCCGGGCTCTCCCGCGCCGACAGGTTCCACATCGAGCAGGGCGACATCTTCTACTGGAGGCCGCCGCGAGGCGTGCGGTACGACACGATCTACTTCGACATCTGGCCGGACATCAGCCGCGACAACCTCCCCGAGGTGAAGAAGCTGCGAAACAAGTTCCGGAACCGGCTGACACCGCGCGGGCTTAGCTGGATCGGCGCGTGGATGGAGGACCTGTAGACAGCGGGGCTCAACGCGCCGGGAGTCTCGGCGGTATAACTGGGGGACCATGCAAAGCCTTGAGCAGATCGACATTGCCCTCGAAAAGGTGCGCGAGGCCGGAGACGCCAACCTCCGGCCCTGCCCGCTGGTCACCAACGCCTTTGACCCCATCCCGCCGCATCGAGTCGGCGTGACCCACCTGATCTACAAGCCCCGTTTCCTCCTGCTCGACCCCACCGGCACCGGCAAGACCCCGCAGACCCTCGTCGCCTTCGCCTACCTGAAGCAGGCGCACCCTGAGTTCAAGGCCATCGTCTGCACGCGGAAGTCTGCCCTGTTCCAGTGGGATGCGAGCGTGCAGCGGTTCCTCACCGGCCTGCGCTCCGAGGTGGTCGGCTACGACCCGAACGACCCTTCCGTAGAGTGGAACGCCCTCAAGCGCCGCGAGCAGTACGAGCGGTTCATCCGGGGTGAGACCGACGTGCTCATCGCGAGCTACCACACCATCGCGCGGGACTGGACGGTCGAGTCGATCTCCGCACGCGGCGGCAGCAAGCGGGTGGACTCCGGCAAGGCGCGCGACTGGATCATCGACCCGAAGATCCTCGGGACCTTCGCGCTCGTGCTCGACGAGGTACAGACCTGCAAGGCACGGATGGCCCGCACCGTCGCGCCGGCCATGCGGCTCCTGAGCCGGGAGGCCCGGTACTGTTGGGGGCTCACGGCGACGCCGATCATGAGCCGGCTCGACGACCTCTACGGCATCGTCGAGACCGTCAGGCCCGGCACGCTCGGCAACTACTTCGACGACTTCGCCCCGCACTATCTGAAGCGCATCAAGATCCCGCTCAAGGGCAGCAAGTTCCGCCACTTCTACAAGATCATCGGCCATCAGAACCTCCCTCACCTGATGGCTCGACTCCACCCCTTCTACCTCCAGCGGGGCATCGACGACTTCGAGAAGCACCTGCCGGACGTGACCATCGAGAGCCTGATTGTGGACCTCGATGCCAAGCAGCGCGGCGTCTACGACACCATCCGCCGGCAGTTCTTCCCGTCGCAGGATGACACCGAGGCCAGCGAGACCGCCACGCGGATCGACGAGGCCCGGCGGAAGGCGGAGAAGAAGGAGGCGCGGCAGGCGGCCGAAGAGGGCCGGGCCGTGCAACCCGTGACGCTGCCCAAGCTCACGAGCCTCGTCTACGCGCAACTGGCCGTGGACGCCCCGCGCGTGCTCGGCGTGGACGTGCCGAGCGCGAAGCTCACCGAACTACTCCGGTACCTCGACGAGGACGCCGCGACCGAGAAGGTCATCGTCTACACCCGCTTCGAGCAGGTGGCGACCATGATCCACACGGCGCTCACCGAGGCCGGCATCAAGGCTACCCGGATCACGGGCAAGGAGTCCGGGGGGACGCGGCGGAAGGCTCAGGAGGCCTTCATGACCGACCCCGAGACGCGCGTGATCTGTCTGACCTCCGCTGGAGGCGAGGCGATTGACCTGCAAGCGGCGCGGATCCTCGTGTACTACGATCTTCCGTGGTCGTGGGGGGAGTTCACTCAGGTGCTTGGGAGGGCACGTCGTCAGGGATCCCCTCATCAGTCGTTGCTCGTGATCCTCCTCGGAACACTCAACACCATTGACACCCATACCCTTACCCTTCTCCAAGCCAAAGAAAAGCTCATCAACAGCACCTTCACGTTACCGACTCTGTATCTATCAGGCGCTTCCTTCGAGGACACCGACACCACCTCTACCGTGTCGTTCTCGTCATCGGTCCCCGGACTGGGCGATGAGACCTTGACCGTCAACTCTTCCATTGTCAACGACCTGTTCAACCGGGTCCGTCCAACTCACGGCCGGGATTGAACCCTTCACCTTACCTTCACCTTTACAGGGGCGAAAGTCGGGGGGCGAAAGTGTTTTGCCCTCCGAGCCCCAACACCTCGGGCCAGAACGAGAAATGATCAATAACGACGGCCTTTCGCCTACTTCAGGAGCGGGCGGAAGTTTGAGCCCTCAGGGGACCTTCGCCTCTCTCCGGGGAGCAGGCGGTAGGGGAGAATAGCAGGCGAAAATGCAGATTCAGGCCTGTTTTGCTCATTTTCCCCTCTGTATCTATCAGGTGCTTCTTTTGAGCACCTGCTTGTACCCCTCCCCCATATAGGGATGGGGGTACTGGTTTTCGGAGGGAGTGCAGAGGGAGGGCCGGAAGCCCCCTGCTCCTGAGGCCCGAGGCCCTTCGTCCTTCGCCGCGAATTGTTGAGCTTATGGATCCCCACGTCAGCCTGACCGAGCGCGCCGCCTTCTATCGAGCCGAGTTCCCCGAGTGGCCCGGCTCGTGGCTCCACGTCTCCGAGCGGTGGCTCCACGGCGTGTGGATCATGGGCAACAACTACCGGAACCGCTCGCCGCTCTATGGGGCGTACCCGCCCGGCTACCTTGGCCGGGTGCTCACGCTCTTCCCGGATGCCGAGCGGACCCTCCATCTGTTCTCAGGGAGCCTCCAGCGGCCTCAGGAGGCACGCGGGCTCTGGGTGGGCCTAGACCTCGTGCGGGACGCCGAACGCTGTCCCACGGTCAGGGGTGACGCAGCGCGGCTGCCTTTCCGGGATGCCTCGTTCGACCTCGTGCTGGCCGACCCGCCCTACTCGCTGGAGGACGCCAAGCGGTACGGCCAGAAGATGCCCGACCGGCGGAAGGTCCTCCGCGAGCTTCACCGGGTGGTCGAGCCCGGCGGCTTCCTCATCTGGCTGGACTGCTCGATGCCGATGTTCCGCAAGGCCGAGTGGGACTGGTTCGGGGCCATCGGCCTGATCCGCTCAACGAACCACCGCTTCCGGACGGTAGTTATGTTCAGGAGGCTCTGATGCCGAAGTACCAAGCCTCGGCGCTCTCGGCGGACGAGTCCGCTTCGTTCACCGTCTTGGCGGAGACCGGCGAACTGGACACCGGGGAGCAGGTGCGACTGATGCACCATCTCGAATCCACGGCCAAGGCGATGGCCCGGCGCTACGTGCGGCATGTGGCCACGTGGGGCGCGCAGAAGGTTGCCCTCCACAAGCTGACGGCCGAGGACGCCGAGGTCCTCGGGCTCTCGAAGGACTGGAAGGAAGCGCAGGATACGCACTCGTGGGGCAAGGGTTTCCGCGAGGGCAAGACGATAGGCCGGCCTCGGAAGACGGGGTGAGCCCGTGACGCCAGAAGAGAAGATCCTCCGTGCCCTGCTCCGGGTGCGGGTCGCGCTCGGCTCCTTGCAGGATGCCTGCGATGACACCTTCCCGGAGTTCCCGGACGTGCGCGAACTGGCCGAGGCCGCCATCCGGCTCACCGACGGGCAGATCCGTGAGGTGATGCGACCTCCCGAGAGACATGGCTGAGCGCAACGCCTTCGCCGACGCCATCGGACGCGACCCGGCCTGCGATTGCAAGGCCTGCCGCATGTACGCCGCCTACGCGCCGGGGGCCGAGGACTACCTCGGGCGACTCGCGCGAGAGATGGGCACCGGGGACCGCTTCGCTCATCAGCACGCGGCCGAGGCCCTCGCAGCGGCCTTCCTCTCGCTGGCTGGCTCGCTACTCATCCGCGCACACACGATGACCGATGAGGCCGTGCAGTACCCCTCCTCCCTCGACTGCTACCATGCAAAGGTGGCCTTCGAGCGGGCCACCGAGCGGGTGCGCGAGCGGTTCGGCAAGCTCGTAGCCGTGATGGAGCAGGTCGAGGGGCGCGACTGATGGCCAACCGCACCATCTTCGATCTCTGGCTGGATCCGAAGGACCTCGCCGACTTGCTGATCAGGCAGGGCAGCCTCGGCATCGACTGGGGCAGGACCATCGGCGCGAGCGCGGCAACCTTCACCGTCCCGCTCGGCATCGGCGGCCAGCAGATCTTCCCCCCTCGTCACCCGAACGGGGCACCGATGAACATCCAGAGCCGCTTTGCCCAAGTGCCGCCCATCCGCACCTCGGTGGAGGTCATGAAGTGGCTCTTCACGGTGGCCGCGCCCAACGGCTGCCCGAACTGCCAGAACACCATCGAGGGCGCGTGGACCTGCAAGCAGGACTTCCTCACCGAGACCTACCTCCTTGAGTGCGACGAGTGCGGGTGGTCCAACTCCGTGACGGCGGAGATGATCGCCGACTTCGTGTCCGGTCGCGTCGAGGATCCTCGCGACTTCGACACTTGCACGTGCGGGCGGAGGAAGAGGAGAATCTCGAAGCTCTGCACCGAGTGCGCCGAGGCCCACAAGTGGGATCTCTGCGCGTGCGGGGTGAAGAAGCTCAGGTCGTACACCGTCTGCTCCGAGTGCATCCTGATCGAGGACAAGCTCGGGAAACTCGTCGCCATCGAGCACGGAGGCTTACCCGCATGTCGCTGATGCAGTTCAACCGCGCGCTCCACCCTGACGACTACGCCCTCCTCAAGCCCTACGTGGAGCGCCTGAAGAACCACGAGCGACAGATGGCGGCCAAGGGCCTCCCCTACAGGAAGGACCACGAGCACCGGGAGTGGGAGTACGCCAGCGTCCTCCAGCAACTCGACGCGCTAGACATCACCCCGCCCGCCAAGATCCTCGACACCGGCAGCGGGGCCAACTACTTCGCGCCGCTGCTCAAGATGGACGGCTACGACCTCGCCGTCAACGACTCGATGGCCTATGGGGACATCACCGACTGGCTGCGCCGGCAGTGCTTCGGCCTCGGGATTACCATCCCGCTCATCGTCTCGCCGGTCGAGAAGCTCGGGCTCGAAGACGGCCAGTGGGACGTGGCGATGTGCATCTCGGTCATCGAGCACCTCGCCGTCGAGCAGTTCGAGGCCGGCATCCGTGAACTGGCGCGCGTGACCAAGCCGGGTGGGTTCGTCTTCATCACCTCGGACTTCTTCCGGGACGAGCCGCACGCCCTGAAGTCCCCCTCGCTTGGCATCCAGCACAATCGGTTCTACGAGGCCAACGCGGTGCAGAAAATCCTCGACGTAGGGGCTGGCTTGCGGCCCGTCGGGGGCATTGACGCGCCCGAGGGCCACCCTCACGGCCTGCGGTACCGGGGCGACTTCGTGAACGGGCACTCGTTCTGCAACTTCGTCTTCGAGAAGACGGCATGACCGATCCTCTGGAGATCGTGCTCGTCCACTTCCGAGCGGTGGACCTGCGCTACCTTGACGCCGCGTGGTACAGCCTGAGCCGTCAGGACTTCACCTCGGCGTACATCCCGAGGATCACGGTGCTCGACAACGACACCCCGGACGAGCCCACGGCCATCATGGAGGTGCTCAACCGCTACCCCGTGAAGCCGGCGGTCCGCTTGGTGAGCACCAAGCACGGGGACGAGAGCAAGCGGTGCCAGTCGTGGTCGGTCAACGAGGCCATGCGCCTCGCGGACGCCCCGTGGGTGCTCTTCTGCCGGAGTGACTACATCCTCGACTTCACGCTCCTGAGCAAGTTCACGCAGGAGGCCAGTACCCGGCAGTACCCGAGGACCGGCTTCGTGACAAGCTACGCCTACCACATGGCCCTCGACGAGCGTGGCGACCAGCGCATCGACGGCTTCCGGGACATTGAGAAGCATGGCTGGCGGGAGCGCGGCGCGCAGGTGCTCCTCACCGAGGTGAACGGCTGGCGGGTGGACAGTTCGGACAAGGACGC
>Ga0316616_100000004_pt1 | contig 95327 bp, 105 predicted proteins | sample OWC_Aug_M1_C1_D1_FD_207660 | JGI IMG/M metagenome (GOLD analysis project Ga0316616, IMG submission 207660) | Wetland soil microbial communities from Old Woman Creek delta, Ohio, United States - OWC_Aug_M1_C1_D1_B | ecosystem: Environmental > Terrestrial > Soil > Wetlands | place: USA: Ohio... | reverse complement strand
TTCCGTCACCGCCTGTGGATAACTTCCCGGTTCCCCTGTGGAAAACCTGTGGATAACCCACCGAAAAGCCTGTGGATAACTTTTGCCTAAAATATGGGCAAAATCGCACAATTGACCTAGGAAGCGCAAACGCACCTTGCCCCTTACCTTGCCCCTCCCGATTTTCAGCGTGGCTTGTGGGGCAATTGTGAGCGTTTAAGGGGCAAGGTCTGATAACGCGAAAATCACGCTTTCCCCTTCATTAGAAGGGGCAAAATCACGCTCCCCAGCGCTTCCCCGCTGGGAAGCCATTCTTACCATTGAGAAAGCGCTTTGTCAATTGTGAGAATTGAGTGGGGTTTAATCCCAGCGGGGAGCGGAGCGGAAGTGGGGAGCGGAGCGCCAGCGGGGAGCGCCGGAAGCGCCAGCGGGGAGCGCCAGCGGGGAGCGCAAAATTAAATGGGGTTTGAATATGGGGAGCGCTCCCGCTGGAAGTGGCAAAATTAAAGCCACTTTCAATTTTCGTTATAAAACGGGGCACGCTCTAACGTGCTAGAATTGCAAGGGAAAATCACCACCGCGGCGCTTGTTTGGGCTTGTTTTAGCGTTCGATCAATCGTTTTACCGATTTTCAGCGTGGCAAAATCAAGGGAGCGAAAATTTAGTTTGAGAGCGGAAAAGCGAGCAAAATCAAGCGCTTAGAGCGCTTCAGCGGGGAGCGTGGGAATTTTCCGCTTCCCTAGGGGAAGGGGAACGGGTAAGGAAGCGCCGATGGTGACGTTTGAACATTGCTTGCCGCTTGCCGCTTCCGGCGCTCCCCGCTGCCGCTCCCCACCAAAGCGCCAGCGCTCACAAGGGGCAAAAGTGGCTTCAGAACCTAAACGCAACAAAGCCAGAAGGGACTAAGCAAATGGAGTTGAGAACACAGAAGGCAAAGGGAATTCAAGCGCTTTCCGATGCAACGTGGAAGGTTCCCACTTTCTACATCGCTCAAACTTTCGGCGCTCTCATTCTTTACGTGCGGGAATTTCTCAATCGGGAAGTGTCCCCCTTCTGCCGTCCCTGCCCCATAACTCCCCGACACGGGTTTGTTGATTCCCGATGCATCGGGAGCGAAGCGGAAGCGCTGAAGCTGTGGAATGAAGCCACGGCAGCGGATGAACAAGCGGAAGTGTGCGTTATGCATCCGGTGAGCGCCACTTGGTCTGCTATCGTGAGCGATAACTTGATTGCGCTGGGGGAAGGTTCAGACGGTGCCACAGCGGGGAAGCGTACCCGTAAGATTTTCCTTGCTGGCAAGCTTGGGAACCTTCCCCGCAATCAAGCGGGTTTGAGCGGTGACAAGGGAACGGCAGCGTATATTGAAGTTGTGGGAACGGCAGACCACACTTATGCTGTGCAATTGCGGGAAGGCGTGGAAGTTAAAACGGTGCTCGATTTTGTCCCTTCCCCGGTGAAGGTAACGAAAATTATTGACCCTTCAATTTACTCCCCGCTGGAGTGGGAAGCGCTTGTTCCCACTCTTCCCAAGGGAAGCGTTTGTTACGCTCCCACCGCTTCGCTCACAAGCCACGCTGCAATCCATGCTCAATCAAGTGGTGTTCCCTTTGTCACCACTTACACTCCCGCTGTGGGGCAAACGCTGAAGGTGAGCGCTCCCCGCACCTTCCACGGGGATGTTATGCGTGGTTTGGGATTGCCGCTCACGGTAGACGCTGAAGCGCTCCACAGCGCTTTGAAGGTGATTTTGTTTGCCTTGCATAACTCAATCACGCTCCCCGCTTCCCCTTCCGGCGCTTTCATTTTGGGAGTGGCGCTCAATTGGGCTTGCCGCTTGGGAACGGCAGCGTGCTTAGGGGAAGAGCGGCACGCAAAGCGCTCCGGTTTGTCACGCTCGCAAGTTTACAAGGAAGCGTTGTGCACCTTCCCGCAAAGCACGCTCCGCTTGTGCAAAGCATCGCAAACCTTCCTTACCCACAAGTGGTGTTCCGGCTTTGGTGGAGTGGCGTGGTGGAATTGCACCAAAGCGGTGATTGATTTGACAAACGCGATTACCGCTTACGTGCGCCAGCCTTCAGACAAAGCGCTGGGGGAATGTAAGAAGGCGCTCAATACTATCGTGCACACTTCCCATAATGGGGGAGCGCTTCTCACAAAGTTTGGGAGCACCGACAATTTTGACAAAGCGGCAAGCCAGAACGCGAAAACAATCGTGGGCTTGCTTCCCACTTTGCGCGCAATCCTTGATTCTGAAGCGGAGCAAGTGTGGGAGCGTGAGCGAGCGCTTAAGGTGTTCAAGCGTGAGATTAAACCCGTGGCAATTCTCACGCTGCAAATCAGAACGCTGGAGGGGAGCGGTCAAATCAGAATTCAAGCCACAGCAAAGGGACACAGCGGTTACAAGGAAGCCACTCTTCCCGTGACAAGCGAGTTGATTGCATCGCTCACGGCAGCGGAAGCAATGGGGTTTGCCACGCTCCCCAGCAAAGCGGGGAGCGCCGCTCTTTACCTTCCCGTTGATTGCGCTTTGTGGAGCGTGGAAGTGGGAAGCGGCAGCGTAAGCGTGGAAGAAATTAAAGAGAGCGTTTGCGCTCTCTTTCAGAACTAAGCGTTAAAAGCGCTGGGAAGGGGCAGGAGCGATGAAAACAAGGGAGCGCAAGGGGAAGGGAGGGGAGCGGAAGCGCTCCCCTCAGAACGCAAAAGCGGAAGCCACAAGCGGCAAAGCTGAAGCCACGCTTTCGGAAGCAATGGCGTTTAGCTTTGGGATTGAACTAGAAAGCGTTTGCGAGTGTGCACACAAGCGCTTGTTTCACGTAAACGATTTGGAGTGTGAGAATTGCAATTGCCGCTTGTTCAGAGAAAACAAGCCCAACAAGAAAGCGGCAGCGGCAGTGTGGGGAACGGGAAGCGGTTATTCCCAAGCGTGGCACAATAAACCCGCTTGCAATCATACCGGGAGCGCTCCGCTTGTGACCTTTGAAAATCAGAACGGGAGCGGCACGATTGCGGGAGCGGCAGCAATGCGCTTGGTGAGCGCTGGCGCTTCCTTGGTGATTGATTGCAGCGGCACCTATAAAGCGCCGGTGACTCGCTTTGTGGGGAGCGCTCCCAAACTTGAGGGGAGCAATTTTGAAGCGCTGAATCAATATTGCTTCGCTCCCGTTCCCGTGCTTTCGCTCAATTGGACTGACCACGCCGCTCCCGCTGTGGGGTTTGCCTTCTGGCTTGATTTGCTTTCCATGCTCCCCGCTGGGAAGGTGATTGTTTGTTGCATCGGAAGCCACGGCAGAACGGGAACCTTCCTTGCTTGTGTTCTGGTGACTAAGGGAATGAAAGCACGGGAAGCAATTGAATACGTGAGAGCAAATCATTGCTCGCAATCAATCGAAACAAGCGAGCAAGAGCGTTACATTGAAGCGCTCGCAAAGTGGTACGGAAGGGACTAAGCAAATGAAAGCGGGAACGTTCAAACCTAGGAAGTGTGGCAAGTGTCACCAAGCGGAAGCGGTTTGCTGTGCAATGGTGAAGCGCTCCAGCGGGAGCGCAAAGGGGAGCGCTCGCAATCTGATTTACCTTTGCGAAGTGTGCAATGGGGAGCGCTTCAATCGGGAAGTGGTGCAAGCGAAAGCGGAAGCGGGGAGCGTGCCGCTTGCTGGCTTGGGAGCGCTTGAGATTGCCGCTTTGGGGGAAGCCACGGGAAGCGTGCCGCTCCCCGCTGAAGTGGTAAGGTTCTGGCTTTGGGCTTGGGAAGTGGCTTGCGATTGCACAAGCAACAAAAGCGAAGCGCTCCGCTCGCTCTCAATTGCGCTCGCTCACGCTTACGGGTTGAGCGTGCACCTTTGCGCTTCACACTTGCTGGCATGGAATAATCCCTTCCCCAAAGCGTGAGCGGAAGCGAAGCGCCAGCGGGAGCGGAGCGGCAGCGGGGAAGGTTCCCGCTGCCGCTTTCGTTTGTGCACCTTCCGGCGCTCCGCTCCGCTCTAGTTCTGCCGTTCAAATTAAGTGGCGCTCAATCTGCCGTTCCCCGCTGGCGCTCGCTCGCTCCCCACCGCTCCCCCCGCTTCCCCCTCCCCCCTCGCCGTAATACCTCGGTGCCCCGAAAGTAAAAAACAAAAGCAAATTAAAATGTCAAGGAGCGAAAAACTTAGCAAAGAAAACAACGATAAGGTCAAGGAGCAAAAGAAAGAAAGCGAAGATAAATTCAATACTTGCGCTTAGTTAAAGTAGAGTAAATAACAAAGGAAATAACAAAAAAAACAAGCTAAGGGGGTGGACCATGAAGGAAGAAGCTAATAGTAAGAGCGAGGAGGAAGAGGAAGCTGATAAAGCCAAAGACGCAAAGAAGGGTATCCCACAAGAAAAGGAGAAAACGCTTCATTCAAAGAACCGCCCAAAGAGAGTGGTATAGAAGGAGGAGAGATACCAGAGTCCCGCAACGAAGAACCCGAGAAAAAGAAGGGGGCGAACGAAGGCGCGGTTCATTTCCAGCATCCGGCAGTTTCGCTTTCGACGGTCAGATCGGCGCGAGCGGCGGCGTATCCATCCTCTCGCCCGTGTTCATAGGCTCGGTCAACAAGGCTGGCGAGGGCTATGGACGAACCGCAGGATACGATTTCTGTGAGGCCGGAGTCCCATAGAATTTTAAGGTAAAAGACGCGAGTAGAGCCACCCTTGGGAAGTGTCCGTTGTTCCCGTTCAGTTAAATCCCATAGGCGGCAAATAGTAATGGTCATTGCTGGCAGCGCCCTGAGAGCATATACCGAAAAGGAACGGGGGAATGCGTGGTATACACAAAGCAGGGAATGCCTTTTTTCGAGGCAATAGTCACCATATGCTTTGTGCCCTTGGAAGCATTAATGTCATTATGAAAGGCATAGACAAATTTTTGCGGATCACCGTCGTCTATCAGGGCATCGAGCATCGCGTGGTTACGGATGGGACCGGCGCGTTTCCCGTACTTATTCCAATCAGCAGGAAAGGGGAGGACGGTAAATCCGAGTGAAATAGCTATATCTCGCGCCAAGCTATCCGCCCCCCGTGCTTCACCTTCAATGATTCTCGTATCTTTAGGAAGATCACCAAATACCGTGATAATAAGAGCGGCATTCGTCCAGTTTCGATCACCACACGCTATGAGAATCATAAATTATCTCTCCTTAAAAGAATAGCGAATCCCATAGAGTTTGCCTCGGTCATGTCCGGTGTCGTTTGTTTTCGTCGCAGGACATGGCGCAATGATCGTCATGCAACTGCTGCAATCTACGAATCTCATTTTCGAGAATGCGCGTATAGGCATCGAGCGACCGTACACCATCCCCCATTGCGAGCGCCCCACAGCACCGGCAACACCCATCTTCATCGACATGAATGTTTGGCCCACATTGAGGACAAAAGGTACAGATACCCCCGTGGTCGCTCATCGGGCATTGCCATTCATATTTTCTTTCAAGTGCCATGCCTTACACTACGCCTTCCTGACGAGCATAGGTTTGCCCATCCTGTCCCGAATCGAATACAATCGCAGCCGCACGCGCCATTTGCCGTATGAGTTGAGGATGAATCATTTCGGTCCAGTACCCTTCCTCGCAATTCTTTTCGATGAATTCTTCAATACAATGTTCAAGTTCAGAAAGTAAGTGCGTATCCATTAAGTATCCTTCCCGTGTTCGTGCATCGTGCGCTCATGGCAATGATCCAACCGGCAATGTAAGGCGTGTAAAATCTGCATTCGCTTGAGTTTGCTCATTAGAATATCAACGAGCTTCTTGTTGTGCTCTAATTCCCGTTCGACGCAGGAACAGCATTGGTGCGCCCCGGCTGTGATGCAATCAGGATCAATAAAGTCCATATCTCTCTCCTCGCGCAGTTAACGATACCCCGCCTCTTGATATCCGCGAATGAATTGGTTGAACCAGCACCCCGTCATCCAGCAACACAGAAAGAATTCCCGCCCCCATCCACCGGCTTTGACATACGTGGCGATATCGAAGGCTTCCCGGCAGACGGTCATATAGTCATGGAGTGCGCCCGTCATCCAGCAGCAGAGCCAGAGTTCCCGCCCCCATTGTTGCGGAGGACAGGCGCGAGTCGTGCGGGAAGTAGTAGCACGATTGACGAGTTCCTGTATCACGGCATCGTCATCGGGCAGTTCTTTGATATGGTCCATTAGGTATACCTCGTATTCCACATTTGCATGGCGACTTCTAGCTTGAGTGTTTCCGGTGCATATTCCCACGGTCCTATGGCTCCGCAGAGCGCACAGAGCATCCGAACGGGAAAGCCTTCTCGATCTTCTACGTCGAATTCATCGAGTTCGATATCTTTGCCACCGCAGAACGGACAGGGCTTGGTTTCGAGAATCATGCGAGAGTTTCCTTCTTTTTGATTTGCGTCATCTGACAAAACAAAATAATATGGTGCAAAATACCCCCTGTTTCTTCCAATACCCATTGATCCCCAACGTCCTGCGGGGTAGCGAGTACCGTTCCGTAGAGAAAATTTCCGTCAGGGAACGTCACGTAGACATAATCACCGATTTGAATACGCCGACTCATGTGTTCTCCGTATAGTTATATTTGAACGGGAATGACAGTACCCATACGATACCGACGATAGCACACGCCTGTTGGAAAGTCAAGCACGGAATATCAAAAGCCCCAAATGCATAAGGCCACAGCCAGAATACCGCATAGGCAGAAAGGAGAAAGGCAAACGCGGAGAGAACACACGCGCCGAGAAAAATAAGGAAGAATAATCCCCATGTAACTTTTTTTTCACTCATAGGTAATCCATTGTCCTTGATAGTATTCTACCCGTGGGCGATAGTCGAGTGCAAGTTGACGGGACGGGCTACGGCTTTTCCCACGATAGTAGTCCCGGTAACGACGGTATCCTCCATATGGCGTATCCGGCACGAACGTTGATGGTTCTGGAATGGAGCTTTTCCGATGAAGTGTCTTGGCACAGTGCGGACACGTCAATTCAATCGTGAGGAACGTATAATCACGCTGCGAAACATCATAGTCTTGTAAATCCACAGCGAGCGGAGCCGTTGAAAGAGAAAGTAAGTCAGGATGCAATGCAGTAGTGGAAGGGAGATTACAGTATCCGCAAAAAAGCGTAGTCTCATATTGATTGCCTTTCTTAATAGTGTCCAAGTTGGCGGCGGTACTCTTCCCACACGTAGCGCCGAAATCCCTTGTTGAAGATATGGCGGAATCCCGAATCGTGGGACATGGCTCTGGAGAGGGAGAGCTTTCGACCGAAGTTCTTGCAGAATTGATCGGTCGGAGCGCACGTTGAAGCCCCCGTTGCAAAAGCGTTGTAAACATTCCGCTCCTTTCGTTCGATATTGCAAAATGTGGTGGTGGTTTCGTCATCAAGATCGACGTGCTGCCACCGGATTCGATATTCGTGTCCTGCATAGGTGAATTTCATGGTGCCTCCTTATCGCGTTGGAACAGGGGTAGGATTACAACCGGCCACACATTCCCGTGGCTGACAATAAATATGGTATAATCCGTCCGTTGGGCTTTTCTTGATTTCAAAAATCGGATTGGTGCCGCATGGACCCCCCGGTGTAGGAAGAACAAAAGGGGTTGCCGTGAGGAGGAGTGCCGCACCCAAAGTTATGATCCGCGTAACCGACATTTTCGTTCCTCCATATAATCCATCATTACCCCATTCAACCATTCATTGTGTTCTAAATGATCGTTCACGATATCAATGAGTTTAATATTTTCCTCCTCGATCACTGTAAGCCTTTCTTGCATTTGTTGGCATTTGAGATCAGCTTCGCCATACAATTTGACCAATTCATTACGTTCCTGTTCCAATTTCGCCTTTTGCTCAAGCAGCAAAGTAATTGTAGCATATTGAGCAGGATAAAATACACCGATAATAGTATCCAAAAGACACCACGGGCAACGAAATGTAGACCCAGCATCGAGGAGAGTGTCATATGGGACATAGATATGCGCTCCGCAATTTGGACAGGGAATGGCTACGCTGGATAAATGAGGGTTGTGCAGATTTTTATGCGCGATAACCACAACAATTTCCTATATTAATAATCCGAAAAAATGTGAAAGATGTATTTCCCACCACTCAAGCTTGCGCGACCAAGAAACTTTCCAACAAGAGGAATAGAACTTTCAATGGGGTGTCCGGTTCCATGAATCTCTATGGTCCGTATTTCCTGTGCAGAGGTACTGATATCTACAATTCCCCATACCATGATTGCTTCAAACTGCTCCCCGGCACTGAGGAAAACAGTCCCGACCGGAACCGTAAGCTTCTGTGTCTCCCGTGGACCAAGTTCCCATTTCCAAATTTGCCTCATTTCTTCCCCTTTGGCTTCAGATAGAATTCAATGAGCATTTCTTGATTGAGTAAGCCGACGCACGAATGAACAATTTGTCGAAAGATATAATCCTTTGCACGCTGCTTCTCTGGCAATTCATCGAACGGCACAATGCAGGGATGCTTCTTGAGTTCCGTATCCTTCACTTCCCCATACGTCCAACCTTCTTCTTCCTTTTTCTTGAGCCAATTTTCGTGGCTCTGGCTGACCGTTGCCTTGGGATTGTCCAGATGGAAGCGGACCCCATCCATGCACGTATCCTTTGCCCATTGCGGAGCCTCAGTCCACGGAGGAAAATCCCAATCATCAATTGCCTGACAATAAGCGCGATTCACTTCATAGCACACCCGCGCTATCCCCTCTACGAAGTTCGTCATGTGTTCTCCTTATGAATCTATAGTAGCATCAATATACGGAAAAGTCAAGAGGAGAAATGCGCTTGAAGCCGCTTTTTTCATCCTTCATCATCAAATCACATAAATGCGGTGAACCGCCACGCTCATTAAACACAATTCTAATTTTTCTTTTCCCTTTTGCGAGAGGAATGGGCGATGAAACAATGGTATTACGATCAGAGTGAATAATCGGTACATCGTCAATATATAGTTCTGCGGCATCAATAGCATGAAGCATAAAAGAATAATTTCCTGATTCCTTAATAGATAAAAAGCCACGCCACACAATACGATAGGGAACTGACAATGGAGGAATGTGGATATGTCCACCGGGGGAAGGATCAATACGCGAAGCGAGCTTGCCTTCTATCTCAGGACGGTAATAATCAGCTTGTAATCCAACCTGCCGAACCGGAGAACGAAAATAATCGTCATAGCCAATTGGTACTGGTGCGCGCCCGTTAATTGACCAGAGGAGCGGCGGCATATCGGTGTCCGCAATGCCCCGTACCGCAATCGTCACAGCAATGAGTCCAGACGGTCCATCAATGATATGCGGATCGGTTCCCTTGAATTGCGTAACAATGCCTTCATTGAATTGGATATATGTCGGAATATTCGTTGCCGCCGAAATAGAAAGCGATTGGAATTCGGGCACATTCAAAAAGCCCTGCCAGATCGTATCCTTATCTGTATCAATATGGCGAAGAAGTCCCTTGGTATCCTTTATGTCCTGTGGCTGAATAACAGCCTGATAGAGAATCGGGGTAGAGTCTCCTGTGGAAAGGGCGCGGAATTCTGCTTTTGGATAATACAGGCGCAGTAAATCATATGTAAAAGACTCTTGCCACGAAAGAATAATAACCGTTGGCTCTGGATTCCGTAATGGCAAATCGGTCATGGGCCGAAAGCGACTCACGTTATGTCTCCCTTGCGATAAGAGTGTAACCGTAGGCGTACCAAGCAAATATGTTGATAGCAGGATGCGATGATTCTCTGGAAATGATTGGATAATTTCCCCTGCCCATGTTTCTTCCAGTGAGTAGGCTTGCTGCACGTCAGATCGTTGCAATTGAACAGAAAAATAATCATTCCAATTCGTGAGCGCAATACGATAACAAAGCACACAGAGGAGAGCAACTAATAGAAATTGTACTGTTGGTCGCTTGCGTCTACGTGTGGCGAGCCATGTCCAAACTGTCCCAAACGGAAGGGCGGCAAGAAGCGCAATGGCCGGTGTCACGGCAAAAACACGGTGCGCTTGTGGTGATTCAAAGGCAACAGACCAGATGCCTCCTTGAAGGAAAAGCATAATCCACGCTAGAAGTAAGAAGTATTGTGGTTTATAAAAATTAAGTATGGCAATAACAATGCCGGAAAGAAAAAGATATCCGGTCCACTTGTCCAACATGGGCATACCGGGAATATTATGACGCCCGTTATTATCTCCCTGCACGGTAAACATTTTCAAATGTTCTATGGTTGTCTTTTTAATTGCGGGATAGACAACAGAGAGATCGGTTGTATGGACGCCAAGCACCGTTGATAATCGCTGCGAGAATGTTACGCCATGCTGTACGGCAAAGACGGCAACCGGCGCATAGACGGCAACTGCTGAGAGCGTATAAAGTGCCATTCCAGCGGCAAATCTTCGGAAATGTCCCGTACCAGTATGCGCGAGATAGTGAATAAGATATACAATAAGGAGAATGGGGGCGAATAAGAATGAATAATACCCCTGCAACCCTAGTCCCATGCATAATCCTGCACCGATAAATGCCGAAAAATTCCCCGTGCGAAGGGCATTGCGAATACAGAAGAACATCATCACCAAAAAGAATGGTGAAAATCCGCTATGAAGCCCGAATCGACTGAAATTAACGTGCCAACGCATTACGCCGAGAATAAACATGGCAATAAGTCCGATGCGCCAATTGAAAAGCTCTTTCCCAAGAAAGAATATGCCAATGACAGCACCGATCCCAACAATTGTCATGGGAATCCGAACCGCCAGCACGGTTGGTCCAAGCACTTTTACAAAAAGAGCGAACCAATAAAAGAAGATAGCGGGAAGTTGTGTTAACTCGCCTATAAAAACGGGGCGATAGGAGGGGTCATTAAGGATGCGCTGGGCAACGAGGACGTTCTGTGCTTCATCAAACCATATCCCTTCCGGCGCGATAGTTAGCCAGTGCGTGCGAAAATGGACGGCTATCGCAAGGACAAGGCAGAAGAAGAAGAACTTCAGCCATAAGTCTATCCGCCGATGCCACATACGCCAAAGAAGTTAATGAAGAATTGGATAATTGGATTTTCGGAATCATAGAAATAGAAGCACGCCATGCCCCAACATATCACGAAGGCAACAAACCCTGCGGCTGTGAGCACAAGATACAACATATCCAATGCCGCCTTTTTAATATCTGCCTTGAGAACTTCATTCATTGTTTTTTACCCCTTTGTATTAAAAGAAATAACGCAACCATAACAAGGAAATAATACCCCATATAGACCGGAAATTGGGAAAAAACAAGATCATCTTTATCCCCCGCATAGGCAAGCGAAGGAAAACTAATGAGTACCAACGCGAGAAGCGCGTTCTTCATCGACTTTCCCCCTGCATTTTGTGCATAGCGTTTTAATCCATCCATACGGCGCACCCGTGGGAATAGAAGCTGTGGTTACACCACGTACATCCCCGCAAAATTCGCAAAAATACCTTGATAATCGCTCGACGCTTTCGAGAACGCTCCAGAGTTCATCTATGTACTTATCAGTAAGAGATAACCCAACGCCGGGAGCAAGGTTAATCCGCAATTGCCCAAACTTCTCCTTAATCTGGAAAATCTGAACTCCCTTAAATCGCTCATTGGACAAAGCATCGCACGCAATGCGAATCAAATCTGCCCACCCTTCTTGGCACTCAATATCTGCGTGTTCCAGAAGGGCAGGATACATAAGGCGCAATTCATCCGGTGTGAGTCGTACCATCTTTCCTTCTTTTCCTTCTTTTAAGGACATAGGCAATAAGAAGAGGCGCGTAGAAAATTTCTATAATTGTTAAAATCCATTCTAATGCCTCATAATCATTACTATCGAGTTTCATCGAATTGCTTATCCAGTAATCGCTGCTTGTACCATTCTGGAAACTGGCTAACAACTGCACGCTTAATACGCGGAAACGCCCACTTGAACAGCGTATCCCGAATCATATCGGATTCTTCACGCTCGATATCCTCTGCAATTTCCTTCATTAGCGGACCAATATCCCGTGGGGAATCCTCTAATGTCCCGGCATCCCGTAGATGCTGAATCGCCTTTTCCCAACGCGCATCAGTCTTAAGCGCCTTAATAAGCGAAACGAAAATATCATCATTCTGCTTCCATTCGACCTTATGGGTTTCCTTGAAAGCCTCTGATACATATTTCCCCATGAGCACGCGCTTATCGACGCCAAAACAATCGTAGTGGCTTGGCTTAACGACAACTCCTTCGATCTTTGACCCACCAAGAACAGATTCCTTTTCGAGCAAATGACGAATAGAATCTGGACCAGTAATATGTCCACAATCAAGCAGCGGAACACATTCAAGGCCAATATCGTGCGATTCACGGAGCTTTTCATCATACTGTAGATAATCTTCGGTGCCTCCTCCTCGCACAATATCGAAAATAATGATATTCGCATTCGGCACACGACTGTACTTTAATGAATTGTGCTTGGGCTTACTGAGGAATTCTCCATAGTAAATCCAATTTGGCTTGAGAAATGGCGCAAGCGTCTTAGCCGTCAGTGCGCCAAGCTGAAACATCTTCTCTGGATAATCTACAATCATGTTTTGACGCTTGGAGCGAATCTTGATTTCTCCGTTAAGCACGCCAAAAGCAAATTGACTTCCATCGACCTTTTCCTCAACGATTACTTCTTTGGTAAAAAGATCAGCAATGGCCTTATGTCCGAGATTATAGATTGATGAATAACTAGGAAGCTCCACTTCCTTTCCCCTTTCCGTAATCGTTGATATAAAATCCCTTGCCCTTAAATTGGAGACTTGCCGTGCCTAATTGCTTCTCAACACTTTTACCACACTTCGGGCAGCGTGTCAAGTCTGGTGCGTGTATGCTCATCCATTCTTCAAAAACACCACATTTCGGACAGAGGTACTGATAAATGGGCATTACGACTTCCTATAATGAGGGAATGTTTCCTTTTCTGGATAGGGGTTGATATTGACCCCCGGTGCGATAGTACGAATTGCGTTGCCAAGCCCATCGTAGGTAAGCTTACGCAGCTTGTACCGATCATCCCATAAGTCTTGGTCGGAATCAAGCTTCTGCGCCAGAATCAACTGACGCATAATGTGCATAGTAGACTTAACGATTGTTACTTTTTCTTGTTCGCGTAGTGCCATGTTTCTTTACTTTCTTGATTGGGATTTCCTTTTTAAGCGTTTCCTCTAATGCATGAAGAAAGCCAATTTCAAAATATTTCTGATCGTCCGCAATGCGCCTCCCCTCTTCTACAAATAATCGAAAAGTATTATCATCAAGGTTCATTGTTAAGACGGTATATACTTCGTCCCGCATACCAGTAATTTCAATAATCGGCAATTCTGGCTGTCCCTGCTTGTCGATCTTTTTCATTTCTCGTACCAACTCCTTGTATTTAATCATTGTGTGTATGCTCGCACCAATCGCAAATCCACTTTTTGCACGTTGGGCACAATGAGTCAAATGCTACATCGCGCTTACATAAGTCGCATCGTCCCGCTGCTTCTCCAGCTATGGCATCAGCTTCGGTAACAATAAATTCCAGTGTTAGTAGCGTATCATCACGAATAGCGCGAATTCCATATTCCACTAGGCATATCGCCCCAGCTTCTCCGTCCTCCTCAAGCTTTCTTCGATAGAGCGCACAAACCTGTTCGCAGAGCGACCGCGCCCTACGAAGAATAGTACGCTGATCTGGTAGAAACGTATCTCCATTATCTGTCCAATACCACTCAAGCATCTGAGCGGTTTTTTCGACAATTTCGCAATCGAAGCGATAGAGCACTTCTTCGATTGCACGCTCGTCGTCGGTGTGTATTGTATCCAGTGCCATTACCGGATATTGGAAAGCTTTAAGGAATCATTTTTAAGATTACAATTAATCTTCTTAAGTAGCCAATTACCATCCGTGCTACATGGTGTTATAAATTCACACTTATCTATCTTAATTAAGCTTGGGCCAGCCGCTATTGGCGTAAACATTAGGAACGCCGCTGCATCTTTAAATGCCCTTGCCGTAGGGCACATAATAGCGAAGTGCATGAGATTTGTTCCTGTTGGCTTCGATGCACCAACATAACAATTATTAAAGATGCTGGAAGCGGTATATCGTTCCCATCGGATTTTTGTCGGATCATAGGAAAGCACCAGTTCCATCGTGCAGAGCGAGGCATTTTCCCCACCAATTAATACGGGGAATCCATCCTCTCTTCCTACTTTCACGCTTCGTCCTCTTGGAATAGTAACGCCAATAGGATCATAGATTTCATGGCATGGGCCAGAATCAAATGCCTCGCTGACAATTGGCTCATAATTCATATAGGCACTTGCGATATGACCGGAGACAGGTGGGGTAGGAACTTCCGGTGTTTGAGCAAGGCACGGGACAGCAATTAAAAAACTAATGAGCCACTTCATCATTTGGTTTATCCTCTTGTGCGAGCATTGTTACTGGACCATAATGCGTTGTTGCCCAAAAATCCGATAAGCAAAAAACGCTACAAAATTCTAGAATTGTCTCAAGTGTGTCATCAGTAGGGTATCGTAATGGGATACCATTGATCTCCTTCTTGCACGCCGCGCACGTATAGGGCATTTCTTTATTCCTCACTTTAGAACAGTGTAGCAAAAAAATAGGGACTTGTCAAGAGTGGAAATGACAAATCCCTATTTTAATGGTGCGCGAGAAGTTTATTTATGTGTGATCTGCGGTGATTTATATGTAATTTTTACAGGAGCATGACTTACTGCGTATGGTAGTTTAAGAGTAAGGATACCATTTTCAACGCACGCTTCCCCTGTAGCTAGAGTTGCTAGGTCAACATTTTTAGGAACATCAACGGTTAAGTAGCAATTTTCATTGCGAAGGTTCTTAATGCAATGAATCATAATGGATTGCCTTCCGTATTCGTCCCGTGATGGAATTACTTGCAAATCCCTACATGAACCAACATCGACTTTTAAAATAAGAAAATCTTTTGTCTGTTCAAATAGGAAATCAAGATCGCCTCCATCATGGGAAGTTCCATCATACGAAACACGGCTTTCCCTCCATCCCCATCCTAGGGGAATTTTGGGCATATTAACGAGAAGATTCACCGCATCACGCAGGAATGGGTCACTCATATCTAACCTCCGAAATATTAGTGCCATTCATCATAACACCTCTTTACGAAATGTCAAGTCCCACATTCGCATTTATTACGTTTAAAGCGATCTACTAAATCGCTCGCCCATTCTCGTACACTATGGTATGTACTCCATTTCCGCCGTAGCGGAGGGAACTTCACGTCAAGAAGCACCGATAAGATACATACCTCCATTAAAATAGCGACAATCGCTACTGTAAACTGTAGTGGACTGAATGGAATTGATAAACCTATTGTTGGGATTAAAGCTGTTCCCAAACCGAACGTAAATGGAGTAAACATTAGCTATCACCTACCCTTCTATAGTATAAGTTATAGCAATACTAACGCATTGTGTCAAATGAAAAATACTAATTCTATATGAAGAGTTGATTATTCTTCGCCTGTAATGACCCCGCGTAACTTATCTAATTCCCGCAAATGAATAAAAGCACGTTTGCAACTCAAGACAAGCGGATCATCGGCATCGAAATGATAATGATGGAAAGCGCCTTGAATCTTATCGAATCGAATAAGATCGTATGACTCCAGATGATAGTCAGGCTCATTTTCGTCTACGAGGATTCCATATCCTCCCATGAGTTGAATCTTATATTCTGGATAGACAGCCTTGCTACTCTTCCAATCGAGTAGCGACTTTCCGTAGATCGTCGTGCCCAATCCATCAGGGCATCCACCGAATTGATGCTCCTCCGATACGTACTTAGTTTCTGTTTTATACACATGAAGCGTCATGGACTGTTTCCATTTGAGGAAATTTTGATATGCTCGCGTAGCCTTCGCCACAATAGCACTTGTTGCTTCTGGAAATTGCTCCTTTAGATCAATCTCTATTCCTGTTAGGTCAGCATCAATAAGAGCATGGGCAATCGTTCCAGCATCGGCGGCGGCTTTCGTTGTAGCGCGGAAGTCCTTGCCTTCTTTCCCCTGCTTATAAGCCCACCCCATGAGTACATCACGATTCCATCCGAGATTCTTACTCAAGATTGTGGTTACGCTAGGGACTTTGATTCCCTTTTTATTAAGATAGGCTCCTGTTGGCATAGCACTCTCCTTTTTGCTTTCTTTTTCCTTATTCTGTAATCTTCATACTCACTTACGCTATCCACCGCATCAAACTCCACATCCACAGGGGAATTCCAAAGCTCAACCTCACAGTCGAACATACGCTCGCCCTCCAGACTATGCCTAAAATATAGGCAATTGGGGGGCGTCTGTCGATGGGTAGAGCTAAGTTATTGATTTTGCATAGGAATTACATTATGGCCTAACCCGCTTTGTCTAATTGCTTGATTAATAGGATTTTTCCCATGCTGAATAGCAATCTCGCCGGGATCGACGCCCTTTCCGATAAATGCAATCTGATAATCGAGTCGCGCAGATTCAGCAAGCGCCTTAAATCGCGTAGCTCCTGCCTCTCCGGCCTTATCGCCGTCGAGCATAGCAATCACTTTTACTCCCATCATTTTAAACAAATGGATATGATACTCAGAAATCCCGACACCGCAGCAAGCGACCGTTTCAGTAAATCCAATTTGATGCATTGGAATAACATCCATATAGCCTTCCACGACAATTGCACGCTTGTTATAAGTGATTGATGCCTTTGCTTGGAAGAACCCATAGAGAATTTCTTCCTTATGGTAAATCGGACTCTTACTAGAATTAATATACTTATGCTTTTTCTCCGATTCGTCAAGTATGCGACCGCTGAATCCGCAGACATTTCCCCAATAATTATGCACGGGGAATACAATACGTTCCTCAAATGGACAAAAAACATCCCCCGGTTTCGAGCCGGGGCGAGTCGATGCAATTACCAATCCTAGGTTCTTGCACGCATCTATGGAATATCCAGAACGATCCATATGGTCTATGAATTCCTGCGTCGAGGGACAATAGCCAATTGAAAACTGCTGGATGCTCCACTTATTAATTCCGCGATTGTAGAGATACCGATTGGCATTATTTGCGGCGTAGGTTCTCATTTTCTGCGAAAAGAAAGAGTTCGCAGCGTCGTTAATCGCATACAAGTGCTGATTTTCGTTAATCATTACCATCCTTTAATTCGCGTAGTAATATTTTTCTGCTGACCGTCGTTCATCGTCGCACGCGATTACCATTGCGATGTAAGTATTCTTATGGCACACATTACAGTTAAAAACAAGGATCGGGCCATGCTCATGCGCCTGTTCTCCGATAAAGGACAATTCATCTTCGTTGCATTCAAGGCACTGAACGTAGAATTCGTGCTTCATGGCTTCTTCTCCAAGAGATTTTTTTCTCTGGTAATGGAGTTTCCTACTATGGTCATGCAAATGATTACCTGCGCTACCGTGAAGATTGCCATTTCCCATCCTTCGATGCGACGGTAAAGAATCATCGCCGCATTACCTCCCGTGATGAACAAGATGGATAAAAATTCATAAATATTCATTCTTTTGTCTCCAGTGAGCTTACTATAGCATGATGAATCCCCCCTGTCAATAGGCATTAAGTCAAGGAGAGCTTTTTCGTCAGAAGTCAAGGAGAGAGTTTTACTAAAGATCAGATAAGATATTATATCCGAGATGCAAACAAGGGATGATCTATTTACAAGATGCTATTGACCTACCAAATCATACCGTGTTAGGGGCTAGGTATGGCTCAACAAAAGATCATTCCCATCGTTCCATATTTGGAGAAGTTGTTTATCTTGCCTTCGGGTGATTTGGTCAGGCTGGCTCCGCACCAGAAGAAAATCCTTTCGCACGTATTCTCCCCCAATGAGGATGGAGAACTGAAATATAAACAATTTGTCTATTCCGCTCCAAAGAAGTCAGGGAAATCGGCAATCGGCGCTATGTGCATGAGTTGGTTCGGGTTTTCTGGCATTATCCCGCGAAATGGAGAATTATATTCACTGGCAAATGACTTGGAGCAAAGTACCGCACGAAGTTATAAAGAATTCAAGCGTTCTATTGAGCAAAACGATCTTTTACTTGCTGAAACAAAGAAATCGACAGATAGAGTTATTGAATTGTGCAATGGAACCATCATCATGCCGCTTGCCAACGACTTCGCGGGAGCGGCAGGATCGAATCCCAACTTCTCTCTATTCGATGAATTATGGGCATTCAATTCAGAAAAGGGACGACGGCTTTTCGAGGAAATGGCTGTTCCTCCAACTCGAAAAAATGCCATGCGTGTTATTACGACCTATGCGGGATGGGTAGGTGAATCCGTTTTATTGGAAGATATTTATAAGAAGATTGTTCGTCCAGAAAACAAATTAGATTTCGGGACGTACATGAACTACGAACTCGGGGTAGAAACAGAGCTTCCGTGTTATACCGATGGTCAGACATTTATTTATTGGGACCATGAGCCGCGTATGCCGTGGCAAAATAAGGAATACTATGAGTTTCAAATGAACGAACCGGGATTCCGATGGTCGGCTTTTCGGAGAATTCATCGAAACGAATGGGTTGAGTCAGAAGAAGGACTCGATATGAACGAGTGGGACAAGTGCGTTGAGGCAGCGAAGGAAGCTTCCTATCTTACTCCACTTGCAGAAGATAAGCAACGACCGCTGGCTCTCGGAGTAGACGTATCGCTTGTCAAAGATAGAACATCTGTGGCGAGTTGTTTCAAGAAGCAGGGACGAATTTGGACCGGACCCCGTAGATGGTGGCAACCAAGCAAGGAAGAACCGCTGAATTTTGAAACAACAGTCGAAGCATACATTCTAGAGTTGCAGGAGAGATTTTTTATCTCGGTATGCTACTACGATCCGTGGCAATTTGAATCGAGCGCACAGCGATTACGAGAAAAGGGTGTGAACATGGTTCCGTACCCACAGTCACAGCCCAACACGATTAAGATGACTGAGCATCTATTAGATAAACTAAGAGAAATCGGTATTGTTATATGCCCAGATGATGATTTACGTTCTGAGGCAATGATGGTATCAGTAAAAGAAATACCGGGGCGAGGTAGACGATTCATCAAGGATATTAAAACAAAAAAGATCGACTCAATTATTGCGCTCTCTATGGCCGCACTTGGCTGTACGATCAGTTGTCCAGACTTCGATTCGTTAGGCGACCAGATGATAGTCCTTCGCCTAAATCGAGATTCCGATTAGTAAAAAACTAAAACTACTTGCAGTAACCGTATTTTTTTGTAAGTATACAATGTATGTTTGTCCCGCATAGGAGTTTCCATATGAAAAAGTCCCTTCTTCTAGTCCCGTTCATCTTTCTTGCAACTATCCTTGCGGGAAGTGTTTCTCCTGCTTCGGCAGGATATATCGCTGTATCATCTGATACTGCTGCCCCAGCTACTATAGACCTTACGGCAGTTGGCACGACAGATTGGCGTCATTGGGTATGGGATGGGATGAATCGCAAAGACCCCGACGCTGCTATTATTAGCGATTTGGGTGGAGATGCTGGAACTGGAATTGGCGCTTTTGCGACAATGTATTCGTGGTCGGATGGTAATGCTCCGCATACTTCAGTAGTCAATAGTTCTTCTTCTGTAAAAAATGCTGCTGGTCGCACCTTTACATTAACGGTAGCTGCTTCTGCATCACCACGCACAGTGCATCTCAGTATTGGGACGTGTTCTGCGTCTGGGCAATTAACCCTTTCGCTTAGTGATAATAGTGCAGATCAGGTTGTTTATACTAATATTGATGCAACGGGTGGTGACTGCTCTGCGGGTGGACTTAACGGGTTTGCATCTCGGGATGTAGCAATTACTTTTGCCGCAAATTCTGGATCACAGACACTTAATGTATCATGGACAGTTGGAACAGATCATGGTAGCGGATTTTCAGTGATCGGGGCCGCTTGGGTTGGAGCAACGCTAGATACCCCAACTCCAGCCCCAACAAATACGCCAACAAATACGCCAACGAGCACAGCAACGGCAACGCCGACCGAAACGCCGACCGAAACGCCGACCGAAACGCCGACCGAAACCCCAACGCATACACCTACAAATACTCATACGCCGACGAATACCCATACGCCGACGAATACTCCAACGTTCACGGCTACGAATACAGCAACGCCTAATGTTGATACGGGATGGGTAGACGCAAGTGGGTGCGTAAACGATCAGAGCGTTGGTACTGTTTTGTGGGGGAATGTGAGTGCCGCAAAATTAACCGATGGTGTTCCAGCTATTGCCTCTTTTCAGAAAGGGGCCGGAACAAAGAGCGTCTATCTTAAGTGCGCGTTTGATCTTTCTTCGATTGCTTCAAATGCTACGGTGCGAAGTATTCAAGTACGCATTAAGCACAAAGCCGAAGATGACAATTTTGCAGACTATCATGTTCGCTTGTTTAAGAATGACGTAGCAACCGGAAGCGACCTTGCAAGTGTATCAGCATGGTCGTATGCTGACTATGAAACCATCACATACGGAACACAGCTATGGGGTGGAACATGGACGACCGCTAATGTCCGCACGGCATTAAAGGCTGGTGTATCAGTTCAATGGACGGGTACTGATTCAAGTTTTGATGGATGGAAGGCTTCAGTTGACTCTATCCAAGTAAAAGTTGGAGTCACTGATCTAAATACTCCTACCGTGACACGTACTCCAACGATCACACGCACGCCAAGTAATACTCCAACAATTACCCCTGCCGCTGGCGTAGCTAAGACTCCAAAGTTCTACAGTATTGCTATTCGACCGGGAATGGCACAGGGGATTTACAGTATGGGCATCGGTGTTGTTAGCGGAGAAGTCCTCAACTGGCAATGTAACTTTACTACTACAGATGCAAGTGCAAAGTTTGGATTAGGTATTGTATCTGGAAATGGGCATGAATTTGAGGATCAAAAAGTCATGTCATCTGCTTTGATTGATGAAACGCAAGTAGCTGTAGTGAATACCGGAACACTTGCCTTTGAGGTACAGACCGCAGATGTAACGACCGGCATAGGTTCATGTTGGGTAGAAGTTTTACAGAACTAAACACGCAACCAATAGGGGAATGATATGAAAACAGAAAAACGAGAATCACAATTTGCGCTTTATTTTAGTATGATGCTATTGGTAATTGCTGCGTGTACGTTCTGCTGCGTATTTTGTTGCAAATCGGCGCACGCGCTAACTGCAACTCCATCGTTTACCGCAACGCAAACTAAGACAAATACCCCTACGGCTACGAGAACATATACGCCCACTCGGACGCCTACATTTACTCCAGTAATGACGCATACGAAACGACCAACGCGCACAGCGAAGCCGACATATACCGCTGGGGCGACCAGAACCTCCACCCCAACGGGAACGGCTACTCCCGTGAACACTGCTACTCTTACTCCAACAGCTACAGTAACAGTGCGTCCGAATATGGCATATTCGTGGTATCCCAATACTCCGGTTTGCCCAACGCAGACACCATCATGTAATTCTAATTCCTATCCAGCAGATAGCAGAGGAACGCATAAAGTCGTATTCGACCTAACTGCTGGAACCGGAACATTTTCAGTTCGGTGTCAGGTCGGGTCATTCCCCGATAAGGAAGTATGTAGCTTCACAGCAGATGGGAGTTGCACATTCACTGAATACTGCGATTCAACATGGATTAAAGTAACAAATTGTGCAGGATGTGCCTATAACGCTCAACTCATTCAGTAAGGACAATATATGTCGATTGTAGATCAGTTTGGTCGTCCTGCTGAATCCGAATATGAACGCAGTACGGATTTAACCGAGATTGCGCGAATTTTCCAGAAGCAGAATTCGACACAAGCATACGGAAAACGTGCATTTAGAAATGTGTGGATTTATTCAACAGTCCGATCTATCGTATCGAGCCTTGCCGATATTCCGATGGGGCTGTGGACGCCAAAGCGTAATAAGGATACGCAATTTTCTACAAAGACATGGGTGCCAGTAGAGCATCCCGTTCTTTCATACAAGATAGATAATCCCAATCCCATTCAATCAAAGCGAAGATTTATCGAACAATGGGGTACGTTCCTACTCATGGGCGGAAATGTTTGGGTATACAAAGATCAGATTGATTCAACCGGATTCCCACGATCACTTCTTTTATTTGGGGCAGATTCGGTTATGCCAATTCGGCGTACATATAATTCTCCTCCCGAATCGTGGCAAGTGCAGATTCCCGGTGGAGCAACAGTTATTGTCCCATTGGATCAAATGATTCATTGGATGATTCCTAATGACTACGATCAATGGATGGGGTGTCCACCGTGGCTTTCTATGGATGCCCAACTTGACGCAGATGCGGCGCGTGTTATTTTCGATAAGTTCTTTTTCCGTAATAATGCTACGCCAGATGCCGTATTAACCTATAAACCGGGACCGCTCAATAAAGCGGCAAGGGACACTATTTATGAAGCATGGCATGAAGCTTACGCGGGTCCGCAGCGCGGAGGCGGTCTTGCAGTAATTGGTGGAGACTTCGATTTAAAAGTGCTCGGAGTTACCCATTCTGCCGCGCAATATTTGGAGTCGCGTAAATTTACTCGTCAAGAAGCTGCATCTATCTATCAGTATCCGGTGCAGTTGCTCAACGACAATGAGCATAGCGGTTTAAGTAAGGATCAATTGTCCGTTGCGAGAATGCTGAAGTATGAAAATGCAGTATTCCCGTGGGCATCTATGCTAGCAGAAGGATTAAATGAGGGATATATCAATAAATTCCTTAAAGGAACAAAGAAGATTTCTATTTATTTTGATTATGATGGATTACCAGTAATGATGGATTATATGGATACCAAAATGAATATTCTTAAGAGTATGGTATCAAGCGGTATCCCACTTAATCAAGCAATTGCAAAACTCGACCTTGGCATTGATCCTGTTGATGGTGGAGATGTTGGATTAATTCTTAATAATTATATTCCAATTGAACTCATGGAGGATGCGGCAGAAACAGGCGAGCTTCCTCAGATTACTTCTCCTAGTTCTGGCTCTGGTCTTGCCGCAAAGACCGACTTAACGCCAGAAAAGGAAGGATCAAAAGATGCAAAAGAATCGGCTGACGAGGAAGATGCAAAGGATGGCGAGGGACGTAGCATTATTCTTTTCTCTGATGCAAAGCGTTGGACTAGCCTCATTAAAGACGTTAAACCACTGGTTGAACGAGCAACGCGCAAGATTAAGAGAATACTTTTCGACACTCGAAACGAATGTTTCCGCAATTCTGAAACTGACGAAGTATTTGATCTTGTCGCAACATCAGAAAAGTGGCGGCGCAGTATTCGTCCAATTCTAGTTGCCGCAATGCAATTGGGGAGCGATAAGTATAACCATAGAGAAACATGGACAAAAATCACAAAGGATATTGACTCAGTGCTGTCTTTTCTGCAAAAAGAGATACGTGGGACACAAAATATTCAATTATTGTCCCAATTAGAGTCTCACGAAGGTCGGTTTATAGAGGTATTGAGTATTTTGCGAAAAGAAATAGAACAGGCACCCTTGGAGAATCGGGAACAACAGATTCGGTTGTCGTTTAATAAGCTATATGACGTTGCCTATACATTGGGAACGGAAGAGATTATTTGGGCGATGAATCTTGGGGCGCGTAACTCTATGAATGGGAACACAAGCTACATGGCTGTTTCTACAACCTCTCATTGCCGCGTTAAGAATCACTTTTCTTATCCCGGTGACGGAGCACTAAAATTTGCCGATGTTCATGGCTGTCATTGCATAATCGTACCGGAGGAAAAGTAAATGAAAACCACTAAGAAAGAACACCTACCACTCTATATTCGTTTTCGTGAGAAGATGGATAAGGTCGGAAAGGACGATTTCGTTATTCGTTCTTTTGAGACAAACCCTGCTGTCAAATCTGATTCGGTAGGTGATCGAAGTATTATCTTCACGGTGAGTTCGCCGGGAGTGAAGCGAGATGGGCATGAAATCGTGCAAGATGGGTGGCGGTTAGAAAACTATCGAACCAATCCGGTTGTTATGTGGGCGCATAGCCGTGATACATTGCCTATTGCAACCTCCTCATGGGAGAAGTTGGTTGAAACTGCCTCTGGCAGAGTTCTTCGCTCACAAGCTGATTTCCTTTCGGCGGAAGATAATCAATTCGCAGATCAAGTCTTGTCCCTCTATAAGAAGCGCCTCCTTAATGCAGTCAGTGCTGGTTGGCGAGCATTGAAATATGACTTCGTGCGCGACGAAGAGGATTTTGTCACAGGAATCCGTTTCCTAGAGCAAGACCTAATGGAATACTCAGCCGTTCCGATTCCAGCAGACCCACAGGCACTTCAGCGAAGCGGCGTGTGGACTCCTGACTTTATCAATAATCTCATGCGTGATGCATTTGATAAATCAGATGAATCACCGTTGTATCTTGATGTGGCGGCAGAAGATGAAGCTGCGCTTGAACGAAAGATTATTGTTGATCTTGGTGAAAATAAGCCAGATACCGAAGTTGTTGATGTGCGAGGTAAGGTTGACGAATGGGCCAAGAGCGAGCGATTGGAGGCGATAGCCCAACGCTTGCAACAGGGCGTTCTCAATATTACAAGTGAAGAAATTCCTCCAATGAAGGAATATCTTGCAAGTCACTATACCACCAAGGAGCAAAAAGCTCCTTGGGATACTGCGTCAGGTTTAGTTTATGAAAGTATTCATGGGCTACTGAAGGATGAAAAGTATACAGACGAAGCAGAGCGTAGCACATTGCGCGAGAGCGCGGAAAGTATTGCCGTACAGATTTATGGAGAGGAAAGATTGCCCGAGCCGTGGCAGAATCCATACCAAAACTGCGTTGACGGTGAAAAGATGCAGCGAATTGCCGCTGCGCTAGATGGTCAACTCTTAGCTCAGATTCCAGATGTTATGAGTCGGGAAAGTACGGTAAGGAAAATGGCTGAAATCATCCAAAAAGATTTCGAGGATGAAATTGAAGCTGTTGCTGTTCTCAATTCTATCCGACAAAAAGTCGGGACTGAATCTTATGAAGAAGTCTGTGCTAAACTTGATTCACTTCTAACGCTAGAACGTGAAATTGAGGCAGCTAGCGTTGCTCCTGCCCCAACTCCACCAGCTACAGAAGAGAAACCAGAAGTTACAGTAAGCACTGATACGCAAGAAGTAAGAGATGCGGTCGAGCGTATTGAAAAATTATTTACAAAAAACACAGAAACCCCCTTGACCACCGAATCAGAATTACGTAGTATTTTTTCAACAATCCTTTCTGACGCTCCCGTTGCGGGAAAATAAAGAGGGATTAGCAGTAAAATAAAACACATACCATTAGCCGCAACGGGATGGTAGAGAGGAAAAGAAAATGGAACAATTACACAAGCTGATTGAACTCGTTGAAAAGAACATGGACGAGAACAAGAACAACTCAGCAAAGATCGAGAAGCGCATTGCCGACCTAGAGTCTGGTATCGGCGCGGCTCCGTCAGTTGATGAATTCAAGGAAGCGCAAGTCGCTCTTAAGAAGCAGGGGGAAACCATTGCTCTCGTTGAGGAACGTCTACGCAATCTTGATGCCGCCCTCCCGGTTGGCGACAAGATTTATCAGTCAATCGTGCCTGATAAGACAGAGAAATCCAAGAAGGTTCGTGATGATATCGCACGAATGATTCTTGATACCGCCGCGATTATCAATCATAGTAAGCCCCGCTTCTCTGATTTCTTCCGCGCACAGGTAGAGGGAACCGCCGCAGATGGTGGGTATGTTATGCCTACCGAATATCGTGCTGAGATTATCCGCATTGTAGAACAGTACGGTATTGCTCGACGCCTCTGCCGAGTTATCCCTATGAACCACAAGGATTGGACAATCCCAACCAATTCGGACCTACCGGCAGTTTATTGGGATACCGAGTTGGTCGGTGTGGAACTCAACGCGCCAAGCGAGAGCAAGGTGACGTTTGCCAAGCCGACGATGACCGCTCACAAGTTGATTGCAATTGATACTCTGTCAATCGAGGTTGACGAGGATTCAATTCCTTCGATTCGTGACTTCGTTATCGACGTGTTCGGTATTGCAATTGCGAAGGAAGAGGATTATCAGATGCTCACTTCACCGGGTACTGGCACCGAGCCTTTTACCGGCCTAATGGCGCTATCTGGTATCACCGAAGTAACCGGCGCTGCCAACACCTATGCTGGCACCCTACAGGCGACCGGCGCAACTGGCGGGTACAACAAGTTGATCGAAACGATGGATGCCGTGGACGAAGCGGTTTCCGAAACCGCAGTTTGGATCGGAAGCAACAGCGTTCTCAACGGGATTCGCCAAGTGAAGGATTTGAACGAACAGCCCCTCTATGGTCAGATGGCGGCTGGTCCTCCGAATTCATTGTTTGGTCGTCCATATGTTCGCAGTCGGGTTATGCCGAAGGTGAAGGATGGTGGGTCACAAGCCTCAACCGCCTTCCTGCTTTACGGTGATCCTAGCTATCATATCCTCGGTGATCGTATGTCACTCACCGTTGATGTGTCACCACACGCTGCTTTCAAGGAAGCAGGGATCGTGTTACGTGTGATGGAACGTCTTGGGTACTGCACTACTCTCAAGACTCCGTTTGCACGACTAAAGACTTCAAGCTAAACGGCTTGATTGTTCGGAAACATAAGGGGAGGGGTGAAAGCCTCTCCCCTTTTTGTTTATAAACGCACTTGACAAATAGAAACAATTCAGTAAAAGTGAATTGAATAACTCTTTGGAGGAAACTCATGGCACAAGATTCGACCAACGCACCCACTCCCGCAGCCCCAGAAGCACCGGCATCGCCCAAGCCAGCCGCGCCAGCCGCCGCCGCGCCGCCCAAGCCAGCCCCAGCCCCAGCCCCAGCACCGCCCAAGCCAGCCCCAGCATTAAAGGGGAGCAATATCGTGCGGCTACAGGTGAAGGAAGGGAAAGTAATTTCGGAAGGTGGAGCGATCATGCGAGAAGGAACCGTATTCCTTGCTACATTAGACCGCGCCAAGCAATTAGCAGATGTAGCGACTATTATTCCAGATGCCCCGGTAACTGATAATCGCATGGTTGGCACAGATCAAGGCGTTAAGCGAGATGCCTAATGGATTTAATTCCGATTGCGCTATGTCAACCATCGGACGTTAAGCTTCTTATCGACGCGAAATTAAGCGGAAACGCCGATAATTTACTTATTCAAATCATCAACGGGATAAGTCAAGCTATCGAAGCTGAAACATCGCGCTTGTTAGAGAAGAAAGTCTACACAGAATTCTTCAATGGAGAAGATGGATGTAAGCGCATAGTTATAGTGCAAGCGCCACCTATCGTTGATGATGTAAACCTTGCCGTGTATGATGATCCAACAATGGCATATACTGAGACAACAAAACTAACGCCCAATGTTGATTATTTCGTTCCTAATGCTGGGCATAGTGGTATCATCAAATTAACAAATAATAGTCAATTCAAGGCAGGATATAAAAATATCAAGGTTCAATATTATGGTGGGTTAGTAAGGCAAGTTACTGATCCATCAAATGATATTGATGTTCCACCCGATTTGCGTCATGCGTGCGCCCTGCAAGCTTCATATCTTTATAAGATACGAGATAATGTAGGATTACAAAGTCTCACAACAAATACGGCTGGAACGGCTGTCTTTTATACGACGCCTACACGGTGGCTTCCTGCCGTGAAGGACATTATTGATTCATATAGACATTTCTTAATGACATAAGCGATGCCAGCCCCATTTGTGGATATATCAAGCGGAGATATCCGGCGCTTCGCAAAAAAGATTGGGCAAAATCATATTGCTTTAAAAAAGAAGATTACTAATATTCTATTAAGCGAAGCGAAAATAACAAAAGTTCGCTTAGAAAATTGGGCAACAGGGAAATACTCTAAAAAGCCACAACGGATTACTGGAGCGTTACGTCGGTCGGCTGGATATACATGGTCTGATACGCCATATAGTGTAACTGTCCGATTTGGATATCTTTTCCCAGAGGATGATGATACACGGGCAGCGGCGCGTGTATTAACTGGTAGAGTTCCAATGCCCATCGTGCCCGTCCATGCGAAGAAATTAGCATGGGCTGTCCGTGGTAAATCTCCCAGCGATATTATCTCTCCTAGTGGAAGAGTGAGAAAGATGGTGCGTGAAATATCGCATCTCTATTATCTTCGTTATTATGATAATGCAATTTATGGAAGGAAATTATCAGATAAAAGTAGCAAGAAGCTTGTTTTCTTATTTCGTCGTGCTGCTTCGGTAGTTGTTCCTGATTATATTCAGATCAATTCAGAAATTTTCCTGTACCAAAGTCGCGTTATGGATAGATTATCACGGGAGGTAGGCATAGACTTAGATCAACCGTTGAAGGCAACACAAGATCGACCATATGTGCCAAAATCAGAATAATGTCTACAATTAGATATCTTACCGTAGAACAGCGTGTGATGAATCGGATTAAGACCGAGTTAGAATCTATTAATGTGTCTAATGGATATGGTACGAATGTATCACAAGTGATGATTACGCGAGAATTGCCACAACGACCAGATGCCGATGATATTGTCTATATGTTTCCGGTTGGGACTGTTCCTAATCCTAATTGCAACTCTCGGGAATATCAAACCCTTACACTAGAAGTATGGTTCTTTAAGCAGCGTCTTGAAGGGCAGGATATGGAATATACGACGTTTGGCGGGGATATACGAAGGGCATTATCATTATGCAGTTTAGAGGATACCACGCATCCCCAGCCGCACATGACAGGAATATTTCTCAAGGAACTTCGCACAGTCCCGATGTATGATATGCCGGGAGATCAGACCGTTGCCGGGATGATCGAGTATGAAGTAGAGTTCTGGAGTTCGGTTAATGATTATCGCTTATGGGATGACGTATACGATAATCTTGTCGAGATAGAAGAATAATGGGATGCCCAGAGTATAAACCACCTATCTATTCACGTCGCCAAGTTCTTACATTGGGGCTTGAGGCGGAATATGGCAAATCAGCACCAGAGGAAGCAGTAATCCTTGTTCGTGATCCTGTAACAAATTACAATGCTGATGTTGCGTCTGTGGCAGAAGAGTCAGATATTGTAGATACTGCAATCCCCCTTTCCTCAACATGGGGAATTAGCGGAAGTATCTGGCTTGATGGATATGGTAATCCTTCAAATCCCCCATCATGGGCACGCTTATTTCACGCCTGCGGTTTTCCAAAAGATGAAAGTTTGCATGATTTAGGATATAGTGTCTATCGTTTCTCTAAACCTACTTCATTAACGAGTCGGCATTATATCGGAGAGTGGCAACATGAGGCAAGGGGATGTTACGGTTCCTTTAATGTCAGTGCCTACGCTGGGCAACCCGTAGCTTTAGATTTTCAATTAGATGGGTTATTTACAAAAAGGACCAGAAAGCCAACTGATGACTTAAGCTTTCCAATTCCTACTATTCCTCCACGCCTTATTAACGCAGACTTTTCAATCGTGCTTGAAAATGGCGATAACATTGTGCCGATTTTACAGGATTTTCGACTTGGAGTTGAGAATAAAAGAGAACAGAGATTTGAAGCGTATCCCACACATGATCCAAGCGAATTTTATATTACTTATCCACTTGAGGCGACATGGGAAGTAACGATAGAGCAAAATTACGATATTGATTGGATTGAGATATTTAGAGAGAAGGTCCGATGTTCTTTACATATTCGCGTTGGTCAAAATAACGGTCAATCATGGGTGTTTAAGACCCCTACAACTTCTGCCTATCTATTTGCTCCACCATCGGGCGGAAATCAAGGAAATGTGCTGGCGCATAGGCTTTCCTTTGCCCTTGGGGGCAAAAATATGCTGGAAATCGAGCATAGATAACTATAAAGAAAAATGTACTTATTTTGGAAAAGCTATTGAAATATGAGTTAAATTTGTTTACACATACAGTAGACGGTCGTAATTGCATTCTTCTGGAGGTAACTAATTATGTCTTGCCCAACCTATACTAATCCATCACGTACTCGTAGAACAGTTGTCGAACTCGCCGTAGAGCAAACGCCGGGATGTTTGCGTACCAAGGGTTTTGAACAAATCCTTCTATACGAAAACTTTAATCCATTACAAGCTGAGTTTGATACAATTAAGCTTAACCGTGCAAGAAATGGGCTAGCTCCAGAAGGGACCGCAATCGGTCTTGGGACATACCGTCTATCTGGATCAATTTATATGTTCGGTTCTGGTATTCCCAATGTTTCTCCAGCGTGGGCAAAAGTTCTTCGTGCGTGTGGCTGGAAAGAAACTCGATATGTCATGGATACCGCCCCTACTGTCGGATTGAATGATGTTACCGCAGTTGGAACGGTTACTGGCGGGAACATGGCAGCGGGAACTTATAAGTATAAGTTTTCAATTGTTCCCGCGACTGCTTCTAATGGCGAGACAAAGCTTGCTGCTATGTCGCAAACTCCCGGTACTGGTGCCGCTGCTGATGGTGGTATTGTAGCAACCGGAGTTATCGGTTCGGTAACGCTTGATTGGTCCGCGTGTGCTGCATTAAAAGCGGCTGGCGTCGTTGTCCGTATCTATCGAACAAAGGTAGGCGGAAGCACATTCTATTACCTAACAGAAGTAGACGGTGACGTAGCCCCATATCAATATGTAGACACATGGATTGATGATAACCTTGCTGAATTAGAACCAACGGAAGATGTAGCAAAAGAATACATCGAATGGGTTCCGGCGAACCAGAACCATGATTCATTAAGCATCCTTTCATTCCTCGATAGCCGAAAGTATCCTGCCTCTGGTGTGCGTGGAACAATGACCTTTGCCGGAGATGCCGCACAGCCATTTAAGGGTGACTTTAACTTGCAGGGCGTATATAATGACTCTACAGAAGTAGCTAACGATACTCCACTATCAACTCCCGGCTTCCCCCCACGACTTTTGGATATCGGAATGACCATTACGAAGGTTGGTGGTGCAGCTTATACTCCAGTTGTTAAGAATATTGGATTGAATCTTGGCGCGAATGTTACAGCACGCCTAGATGCTAATGCTGATTCCGGCGTTATTGAATACGGTATCTTTGAGGAGTTTGCTCCACGATTCACTTGCCAGATCGAAGTAGACGGAGCGAAGGATTGGATCGGGCACTTTAAGGATGGTGATAAGTTCCTTATTGATTACCTCGTTTCTCCATCGGGTGTCGGAAGTACGGCTGGAACACGATTCAGCATTAAGGTCGGTGACGATCCTAATGGCGGAACTGCATATGGCGCACAGCTAATTACCGCTCCGCAGTTTGATGATAGCAACGGTATTCGCGTGTTTAACCTAGAGTTTGAGCCGTCAGAAGTTGACTCAGCCCAAACAACGGGTAAGTTTATTTACTTCAAGCAATATTAATTTGCAGTAGCGGGTTTTCCTCCTTTCCCCACTACTGCCCCGCCTACGTGTCTGTCGGCCCCGCTTACGGCAGCACGTAGGCTGTTCTTTTTCCATTCTGATAATCGAACCGTAGTATCGCCCTTCTTTTTGAGATTTCCATAATCCCACCGACACTTCTTAGAGCAAAACTGCGATTTCTTTTGTGTTTTACGCACGAAGTATTTATTGCATTTCTCGCAATGACCAATACGCATAAGCGCACCCTGCTGATCTTCGACCATAAGGGCAGCGAGAATCGAGATAGGAACATCTTCTATTTTATTAGGAATGGGCATGGCATAGCAGGAGTCCATTGTGCTAACGATAGCAAGTTTCAAATCTGCTGAATTTACCATTTTTGCAAGATATGGAATTGCATCATCCCCATGCTCTTGAAGCATATCAAGACAATAGATAATATCATCGAAGGCTCTCAACCCCGGCTCCGTTGATTGTCCCGTAAATGGAAGTTGCGCTAGGGGTTTTTCGTCTGGGGTTACAATTGACCCATGCTTAATATTAATCTTTCCCGTATTGGCATAATCAATCAGCGTTTGAAGCAACGAAATAGTCCTCATGCGTATAATCATAACCCTACTCTCCTTATCAAATATGTAAGTCATCTTAGCATATCTATTGACAACTTGCAAGAGTCTAACGTATAAGTTAGGAAATTTAATAAGGAGGAGAGGTTATATGAGTCTAATTTCACGGGTGCCGCAGATTCTTGAAAAGAAGCGGCTAGAGCGATGGGTCACGGTGTTGGAGGCTGACGAGTTGATGGGGGAACCACGCCTAGAATTCCTCGTAGGCATCCTGTCTGATAAGAAGCTGCTTGCCCTTTCTAAGCCATACGAAAAGAAGGGTGGAGTAGTCAATATGACACAATCAGAAGCGGCTGAATTTCGGAAGTCCGTTCTGGTTGATTGCGTAAAAGGATGGAGAGGCATGACAAGCGGTAATTCGCGCCGACTCTGCCTTATTCTATTAGAAAACCCAGAGTTAATCGCAGAGGCAACTCCTAATCAATGGCCTTTCGATATGGATGATCTTTCCTTTATCGCAGAGCACATGAGCGGAGTGCAATTTGGCGAAGTGCTCAATGCTGCATTAGATATTGATGCTTTCGCACGCGAAGAAGTAGAAAAAACTAAAAAAAAATCATTAGCTTCGTCCGTTTCGCAAGCGCCAAGTTCACCCCCCGATACTGCCAGTGCCCCATAAAGGACGGGATAGATAAGGACGGAAATGCACGGATCGACCCTCGGAATAACGAAACGCTTGAATGTAAATGTTGTAAGCATTCGCAAGTTCTTGAGGGTTGGTCCGGTCAGTGGTGTATGCCTCAATGCATCTTGGAGTGCATTCCTGATTACATATGGGGTTTATGGGAACTGCTTGGATACGTTATGGTTCCCGTTGCCGCAGGGTTTTCGGCTGTCTTTAAGATCGGTATTGAAGAATTTCAATATTGGCGAGCACAAGCTGGAATTGACGCAGATGATGAGGCAGAGATTTTTGCCTTGCTTCAATTTATGCTTGGAGAGTGGGAACAGAACAAGGAAAACTCGCTTATCCAAGAATCGGATATTCTCTACATTCAATCCTTGGGAGTAGAAGAAGAGAATGGCTAGTATCCAAGGTAAGGGAGTTGAGAGCATTTTTAATATCAATGCTCAACTCGCTCTCACTACTCTCGACCGAATAGAATCAAAAATTACCGCCGTTGCTAGTACCTTTGAAAGCAAGGGCAAGGAGATCAATTCTGGCGCATTCGTTGCTGCCCTAGCTCGGGTTGATAAACTTACTAAATCTATTAATAAACCAACTCAATTTATTGGCAGAATGGCGACAAACTTCAAGTCGCTTGCTGTTGGTATCCGTTCGTCTAATGCAGCGTTTGATGCCTTCTTTACTCGTCTAGATAAGTTAGGTAAGGCTGGATTCACAAAGGAATTTGACAAGGTATTACGAACCACACGTTCTATTATTCGGGCACAGAAGGCTCTTGCCGATGCTATGGCAAATATGTCACAGCAACGTTCAACGCTTAATCAAACAATTAATACCATTAATCAAGCACAGAATCAAGCGCAACGTGGATTACGCAGGACGCGAGTTGGTGGTGGTGGTGGAGGCGGGGGTGGTGGTGATGAGCCGGGATTTTTATTTGGGATACGTCGCGCCGCTCAGTATGTCGCAAGTTTGTGGGTGCTGCATAGAGCCTTTACTGCGGTCAGGAATGTCGCAAGAGAAGCCTATGATAGAATGTCCCAGCTTGAGCAATTGAAGCTCGGGGTTGCAGAGGTATTGTCTATTGCGGGAACAGTTACAAACTACATACCAGAAGCGCTTGCCCCTATGGAACAGGTTGCTGTCTCTATTGGAGAAGCAGGGACCGCATTAAAGAAACTTGTTAAAGACGCATCGCAGTTGGGGCTTCCAGCAGAAAAACTTGCTGAATCATTTACTGTTACGGCAGGGGCGGCGCGTGCTGCTGGTATTAGTACAAAAGATTCTATTCCTATTGTAGAGGGATTAGCGGTACTTGCAGAACGTTTGCAATTACCACCGAACGTTGTTGCCCGTGATATTCGTGATATTTTTACTGGTTTGAATGTCCAGCGCACCATTCTTGGTAATATTCTTCAATTGAATCAAGGTATTGTTCGTGAAGCAATTCGTCAAGGTACGCTTGCTGATTTATTAGAACAAAGATTAAAGGGTGTACTTGAAACTCTTACATTAAACACAACTACGGCGCGTGGGTTATTTGTCGCTATTCAATCTTCGCTTACTGCTTTATTAATTGAGATTGGTGGACCAGCACTTGAAAGTATTAAAGATTTCTTAAGAACTATCCATCAGGAATTGCAAGCAATTCTAAATAATCCAGATAGAATAGCGCAACTCGCTATGAAGTTGCAGAACTTTGTAGATGTAATGATTGGATTATTCAAAGTTCTTAAAAAGATCGTAGAACTAATCGCTGCACACCCATATTTGGCGGGAATTTTAGCTGGTGTAGGACTTGGCGCTGCTGCTGGGGCAATGGGTGGTGGACTCCCCGGTGCTGCTATCGGAGCTATGGCTGGAGGAGTGATGGGGCTAGCCGGAACTGCGTATGTTCAAGGCGCTACGCCGGGACAAGCGGCTGACCGAAGAAATCTGGAACAGCAATTTATTGAAGAAAGAAAGAATCTTCTTTTTACAATCGAACAACTAAAAAAAGCTGCATATACTGGAACACAAGAAGAAGCCGAAATGGCTGTTCGGGCTTTTGCGAAAGATCAGCAACATCTTGTTGATTCAATAGAAAAAATACAAGTAAAAGCACGGGCAACTGGTAAGGGCGAGAATATAAGAGCCGCACAGGAAGTCGAGGATGCTTTCCGTGATCTAGCTGATAATCTTTTTACTTTCCTGCCGAATACACTTGAGCGAACTATGGCGACCCTTGCTGAAATTAAGGTCGATACTGCACTTCAGACAAGAAATCTGGCAAAGACGGCAGAGGTATATAAGGTTATTCGTCAACATGAAATGGTAATGGTTGAACTGCGAAAGCAAAAACTAGAACAACAATTAAAGGAAAATGATCTTACAAAACAACAAATAGATAGTTTACAAAAGCAGCGAGATTCAATCCGTTCTATCACAAAAGCCTATATTGATAGTAATATCCAAAGGCAAGAGTCGCAAAAGGAAGCATACGGAATTCAAGCTGGCGGGGCACGCTCTGTACTTGGGGCAGTGCAGGATGAAGGAATATTGCCGATTTCTAATTCTATCGAAACGCAATTGCAGATGTTGCGAATTGCACAATCGTATGAATTAGGAATTATCAATAAAGAAGTAGATATTGTTAGGCAACGTGCCAATATTGCTGCTATCGAAACAACGAGCGCAGAAGATAAATTTAAATCAGCGCAGGAAGTTACCGATAAAACGCGGGAACGCCTTGGCCTTGTTAAGCAAATTAATGCACAAGAGCAGCAAATGGCAAAGAAGAGTATTGAAGCCGGGACAGAAGAACTAAGATACCGAAGAGATATTGAAGCACTAAATAAGAAAGCCGTCGAGCAATCTAAGGAGGCTGTCGATAAACTGTACCAAGCAGCGCAGATCGAATATTCTAATATTAGTAATCCAATACAGCGTCAAAAACTCATTGATGCGAAACTCGTAGAACCGGATCGTGCATTGCTCGCGCAGGAAACAGCCTATAAGCAAGCACAGTTAGAAACATTAAAATCATCAAATGCATTAGAGGAAGTAAGGCTTAAGCTTGGGTTAAAGATCAACGAAAGTCGCATGACGGAAAAGGAAGTTCTCCAGCAAATCCAAGCGGCAGAAACAGAAATTAATGCAGCACAGGCAAATCTAATTAAGACGAGAAGTGACGAAACTGCGGCACGGGATGCTATTGTTAATAAACTAGAGGAAGCGAAACTTAAGGCATTTGAACTTTACCTAGAACTTCTGAAGATTCGTAAAGAATTCATTAACATTGGACAGGCAATAACATCGAGCCTCGGTGAAGCGCTTGGGAAATTCGTCACTGATGGTGGTAAATTCTCCGAGATGATTGCAAAGAGTTTTAATGAGGCTGTATCTTCGTCACTAACAGAAGCAATCAAGGAGACAGTAAAGCGTAAGGCTGGATTTGATCTATTTATGAAGAAAAATCTCCTTGAGTATATTCCCGGCTTGGGAAAAGAGGGAGGAAAGGATACCGGGGCAAATCTAATTGGTCAAATAGAAAATGCTTTTAAAACTGGTGGTAATGTAACTGACATATTGCAGAATTATCTCTCAAAGGCTTCTAACCCAGCGGCGAGCACGCCAATTCAGCCTACACAGCCGGGACCATACGCAAATGGGTACAGTTTTCCAGCAGGAATTCAGCAAGCCGGTCAAGCAGTAGGATCGTATCAGGCTGGATTTGTTGGACCAGAGGTAAGTTCAGCACCCGCCGCTGGGGCTTCTGCTGGTGGTACTGGTGCTGGGGCAGCAGGAACAAGCGTGGCGCAGGGCGGGAGCGGAATGGCACAGGGCATTGGTGGCGGCATAGCTGGAATCGCAGCCCTTATTAGTCTTTACCAAGGAATGCAGTCTGGATCAAATAAAGTTAAGAGTATTAAATATAATCCCGGCGTAACGCAACAGGATTTAGTAAATGCCCAATATGGAAATATTGGTATTCCTCTTCTTGGTCCAGCAACGGGAGCACTTGTACGCGGAGTTGGTCGAGTGGGTGGAGCAAGGGTCGCCGCTGGGGTTGGTGGTGGAATTGTTGGTGGTGTAGGTGGATTTATAGTTGGAGGCGCAGCAGGTGGCGCGGTTGCTGGAGGAATAGCCGGAGCAAGTGCCGGAGCGGGGCTAGGAGCGGCTGGAGGGGCGGCAGCGGGGGCAGGGGCAGGGGCGGCGGCTGGCGCGTCAGCAGGGGCGGTCGCAGGTCCAATAGGAGCGGCAATTGGGGTTATCCTTGGGGTAACGCTCGGCTTGCTGCTAGCGCCAAAGGTTCCTAAAACAAGAGATATTATTAACCAGTTTATGAAGAAGGTCTTTAAGAATATCGACGTTCCTCAACTAAATGTAAATGCAAGAAAATTTGAACTTCGTGCTGACTTAATGAGCCTTAAGGGTCAGGCAAAAATCGCCGGAAACTTATTGGGGGCTTCCTATAAGACATTCGGAAGAGGATCATATCAAAGTGAATATGTCGCTAATGCTATTTTGAATAATGCACAGGCACTTGGCTTAAGCATGGAGGATGCCCAAGGGCAGATTCTTGAAATTACAAAAACATTCGGAAAGGCAAAAGATTTAGTTGGGGCACTTCTTAATGTACGTTTCCGTGAAAAGAAGGGAGGCTGGCGGCTTTCTCGGCTCGGTGGCGGAATTATAGATGAAGTTGGGGCATTAATTCTTGCTTTTAACGATGATTTGCCAAGGTCGATAGATCAAATAACTCTTGCATATCAAGCATTTACTGAAGCCGGTGTAATGAATACGCATCGACTTCAGAGAGCCATTGAGGATTTAAAAGGTGTTGTATCTGCTGGTGGGGAATTCATTAGTACGCTTGCGAAGGCTGGAGATTTGAATGCGGCTGGTAAAAGTTGGGGAGAATCACTTGTTGGTGGACTCATACAGAGAATCCAAGAACGCTTAATTGAAACACCGATTATTGGTCAAATGATTACGGTTATTGGAACACAAATATCACAAGCTGCTGAGTTTTTCGCTGCGGGTCAGGTTGATTTGGGGAATAAGGCACTGAATGAAGCACGCAGAAAGGCTATTGATTTTGAATCAAATGTAATGAGCAAGATTGCCCCATTCTATGCTAACCTACAGGGATTCCAGAGTGCATTTGGAGTAACAGCTACCGCAGGACTATATAACCAGACGCCTAATCAGTTTGCAGTGAGAAGTTATGCAACGCCTTCGTTTACGAGAGTGCCGGGGCCAAACGGACGAGCACAGCCAGCTATCGTACATGGTGGAGAACCAATTCGGTCAGCACAGCAGGAAGATAAGCTCGAAAAGAAAATGAACGAATTGATTGATATTATGTCAGATTCATCTGGTAAGCCATTGAACTATCAAGGTGGTCCAGTTAAGATCATCGTGAAGATTGGCGAGAAGGAACTAGCTGCTGAAATGGTTCGTATGGAAACAAGTAGATCGACACTATTGCCGAAACCGAATATTGGAATGAAATAATGTTAAAACCTTCTGCTGAAAAAGAAATCTATCTTTTTAAAACCGTTCCAGTTGGCCCAACTGATGTAACTATTCCAACCGGATTAGAGTCATATATAGAAAAGGAGTCTGGTGTATTCATCGGACTTCCAGAGGCAGCAGACGCGAATCTTTCTCAAGGCGTACAACTTGTTACAAGCGGAGATGTATATATCAATGAACGGCAAAAGATTAGTGATGGAGATAGTGAACTACTTATTACTGTTAAATCTTTTGGAAAGCTAAGAAATCAAACACAATCTGATAAATTTAAACAGACAAACCGCTTTAATATCACCTATGCTGGTGACGATTATCCTAGTAAAATTAATACGGCATGGCAATCGAAAGGCGAACTAAGCGCCTCAACTGGATTTGCCCCAGCGGAAACATATAGATTCCAAACGGGGAATTGCTGGATTGTTGAAGATAGCCTTCAGCGACAATATTTATTTGCCCTTGGGAATGTTACGTCTACGAGCGATTATCGCATCTTGTGTTATCGCTTTAGCGCGTTGGACGGTAATACGCAATTCACGCCATTTGGATATTCGTCACGGTTAATCTCTGGTGCTGGTATTAAAAAACTCAATGCGCCGATGTTTCTTTCTGCGTGTATGGCAGATGATTTGCCGGTCATTGCTCTTACGACATATGGAGATAATGCTGCCGAACCGCATTATGGGGCAATTTATATCTTCACTATGGATATCGCAGATGGAGTAGAAAATCCACGTATCACGCTTAAAACAAGCGATATTGCCTTGGGTAGTAATACAGATCAGCAAAGATTCGATGGTGGTATATCAATTGAGTACACCGGTAAGAGATTCGTTATTGCTGCTGGGAGTCGAGAAGATTCAATCTTGACACCAGATAGAATCGAACGTTCGATTGTCCTTGCTAGCAGCGTTGATTTAGTTGATTGGTCGCCTATTGGAAGCAATGCGAATGCTTTTGGAATTGTTGCCTCAACGGATAAGGTTAATACAACAGAATATATTACTGCAATGGATAGGCTTGAAGATGAAAGCAGAAAGGTTATATGCGCCGTAACCCAACGCGGCGGTATCCTTATTAGTTATGATAATGGTGGAACGTGGTCTACGCCAACAAATAATTTTGCAGCACGAAATGGCATGGCTCTCAATGCTGTAAAAATTATTAAGAATGAGGGAGAAGGAAGTTTTATTATTTATGTTGGTGGCGAATGGTCGCTTATTATGCGTAGTGTTGACGAAGGGAAAACATTTTATGTCGTTTCTGCGCCGCTTGATTCTAATTTTTCTTACGATCAAAAAACAGGCACGATTCTTTCCCCGCCCGTAACGCAAACTGGAACAAAATATCAAGTTGCCGTAGAGGATTTTCAAACAGGGGCAGATGGGTCTATCCCGACGCCATTTATTGTTCCCGGCATTGGCGTGCCTACTAAGAACTTCTGGGGTCCATATTTACGTTATAATATTGTTGAAATCATAAGTCAGCGTAGTACATCAACCGGATCAGAAACCGCTTGGAATCTTTGGTTTATCACGAATGATGGTATGGTATTATTGAATCGTGGGGAACAGATTACTGCACTGGAGAGGGATTCCACTGGAAGTTTTACGCAAATATTTGAGCTTTATGATGGTGGATCATCCATTATGGGCGCGTGCCTCTTGAAGAACGACCCTGCTGCCCCATCTATATTACTTTGTGGAACATTCCCGAATGAAGAAACACCCACAGGTAATTTCAATAAACGGTCTACTAATAAATATGCGCTTGAGGATGGATGGAGTGGTTCAAATTTTCTCCGAATAGAGAATGCGCTTAATCCGGTTGTCAATATCGAGGCAAAAAATGCCGGGAATGGGTGGAATTTTTCTACTGATGAAAAGAGCATACAGGGAGTACGAAAAGTTGTTCGTGTCAGCGATACTAGCGCATATGGTATAGGAAATGGCGGATCGTTTCTTGTAAAATGGGAAGCAAATCAAACTGATACACATATTGTTTCTATGCCGCCTCGGCCAGAGCCTCCATCAACAAGGGATATCTCAACAATTGTTCGACGGTGGAATGATCGGACAGCAGATGGATCAGGGTCTAAATTAACTAATTTTAGTTTAGCAGGGCTTGTTATTGGTTCGCAACCCGAAGCGCCAGAGAGTATTACAAATATCCTTGTTCTTGATGCTGCTGGTAATGCCTTTATCTCCGCAGACTATGGGCAATCATTCCAGAAGCATATCATGCTTACTAGCTCTGGACGTGGCACATCAACAGGGTGTGGGATTTCCCTTGCCGGTGAGACATTCCTTATTGGAAATCTAGAAGGAATCTGGATATTTAACTCGACAGACAGGACATTTCCATTCCTCAAGTTTTCCAAGATTACCGGAAATTTATATATGTCTTGTTCTAATTTAAGTACAGGGCAAGTTGAAATTTGGGGAGGGGATGAATCGGAGGGTGGTTCATATACAATTTCCCTAACGAGGATACTCCCATCTGCTACAGATAAGAGAACTCGACCGCGTAGGCTTTATTCGGATATATATGAAAATGCTGGAATTATGATCGGATTCAATGCTACGAATAATGATTTAACCTATGTGCCTACCGGAGTCCCACGTTCAAGTATTGTTGAGACAAATGAACCAGCACTATATCTCTTAACTGATAATGCCGCTCGCGTATCTTATGATAATTTTAATTCGTTAGAGCTTACAACAGAGGGGAATGTCCCTATTCCGATGCAAGTTCCACAGACGCCTAATGACGTAGCAAGCAGTTGGGTCAAGCCAAGTTTCATGTTTTTTTCTGTAATGAATAGTTCACGTATCTATGGAGCGGTTTTTTCGACTGACGTAAATGCTAAACTTGGCTTAACGACAAATCGAGATTGGACGTTAGCGAGCGGGAACGATCCATCTTGGGAAGCGTCGTGGTTAGTCGATCCACCTATTTCTCTTAATAAGCAATGGATCGGATTAGGCACCCTTTCGCTTAAGTGGCTCGGTGTTCCCTATACGGGGGATAAGTTTAATATTAAATTATCATATCAATTCCCCAAAGAACATATTGCCATTGATTCTCCGCTTATTTATTGGAAGGCGAGAAGGATAGAGAGCGTTTCTGGAAATTTTCCTATTCATTTGTTCTATCGCAGGGATGATCCTGATGTTGTTGAGGCGATAGGTGATGGTGAAGTTTGGAATGTCGATTCTGCTGCGCTGTTTGGGACAAACTTTCCGTATGCTCGTTGGGCTATTTCGGTTCCAACATATAAGGGGAATAGTTTCCCAACGGACCAAGCAGATTACACCGAATTCACCATGACTGCTGTTGTGGATCAAGGAACATTTGTTCGGGCAACTTCATTGTCTGGAAACACGGCACCTAATAAAAGTATCATTATTGATCCGTCAAAGAAATGGGAAATCAATCAGTTCGCATCTGGCATAAGGGATTGGTATATTATTCTTGCTACAACTACAGATGGAATTGCTGCGCCTGACTCTTCGTATATTAGAAGAATTATTTCTAATACGCAGGATACAATTATCTATGAGGGCGCATCGCCTATGACGGTAGCAATAGATGCAAGTACGCCACTAGAATATGCGATCTTCTCTGATCGTATGTTTAATGACGGAAGCGCCGGTACGCGAACGAGCGCATATGGAAATCCAGAGCCGGGACTATATGGGACAGAATATCAATTCGGACAATGGTTGCGAATTACGATTCCTGTATTTTATAACTCCATAGAGGACTGCGTGAAGATCGGTACAGCAATCTTTGGTCGCCAGAATCCTATTACTATTATGCGCCAAGAGGGATACTCGCGTCGTCACAAGTACACAAGGGGATATCGCTGGACATTAACACCATTTAACCATTCGGAAACAACTCCAACTGGCATTACTACAATTAAGAAACTCGGTCGTCCAGTGCAGAAATTTAGTTTACAATGGAATCAAATAGAGGATTGGGAAATTAATGTATTTTACAATCTTCTCATGCCTGACGTGAATCAACCATTTGTCATACTTTTTGATTCAACTGATTCCATTTCCGCAGAGTTGGTCCAGTTGCGTGATGAAATAGAAGTACAGCATGAATCAGGAACCCTATTTTCTCATGGGGTTGTTTTATATGAGATTAAGTAATGAAAGCAATCAGCAGGGAATACCTCAATATCCTAAAACTCAACGATACAAGGGTTAATTTTCTCTATACAATTACTTTTGGTTATAATCTTTCCGCAACAGTCTCTTCTGGTCAGCATCCCGCTACGCTCTCTTCCTCAATATTAATTGCAAGTGGAGATGGGGTAGCTGTTGAGGGAGATGGTGGCAAGGAGTATTTTTTTAAGCCATGCCTTCTCAGCAATCCAGAAGTGCAATATTCCTTTTCTCCACAGGGAAAAAGCTCAGAAACGCAAGAGGTTGAGATAGTCATTGGTCGTGACTCTGGATTCCCATTTAGAATTCTTGATAATTTAGGTACTTTAAGTTTAAGTTTAAGGGTCGATTCGCATATTATTGGCACGCCACTTAGCAGTGCTATCCCCCTATTCTGGGGGCAAGTCACCTCCGCTTCGTATGATCGGGCTACGAATGAATTAAAATTACAGGCAAAAGATGGAGAGCCTTTTAGGGAAGTGCGATTTGCTAATACTGAGCCAATTACACGGGCAGAATTTCCAGATATTCCAGTAACCTCAGATGGGAGATTCAACCGACAGGTCGCACTTGGCGAGATTAATTATCCCATTCTCTGTCCACAAATTGATAATGGTACTCGATTCTATATTCTAGATGGAAAGATTTCTCCTAATCCGCCAGCGCATCCGTTCCCGTTTTCCGTACAGGTCAACGGAGAAGATAAGTCGCAAAACGATAGCGAGTATGCATGGGATATTGTTGAGGAAATAGTCCCGTCACCCATCCTTACTTCCCTTGAAAATAGGGATATAATGAGTACAATTCAATTCCATAAACAAATTCCTAATTTAGAGTTGCCATTTGTAACGTGCTCTGGATTCAACGGACTCTCTAAAGATAAGCAGATCATTCTCACCTTATTAGACTATGCACAGTATCCAGTATCTATTGGGGCAAGGCAAATCCTGCAAAATCTTCCGTTCGATATGTCCTTTTTCCAGAACGCGCAAGGGAATGTGTTGGAACTTGTACGTGATAGGCTTTTCCCACAGACGCCATATATTATGGGTTTTCGCAATGGGGAAGTAGTAATCTTTCGTATGGAAGGTGAGGACACAGGCTATAAGGTAGGGGTAGGAAATGGATTGATTGGTCGCATAGATGACGAAGAGGATACTCCTATAGATCAAGTATATAATGCAATTGAGATACGATATTTTCGTAATATCTACACACAGAAAGAATTTGAGGCATCACGGCTTTCTTATATTCTCGACTCCGATAGGGCAAACAGTGGATTACAGGGTGTCCTAAAGCAGAGCGAAGCCGCTTATGGTCGGCGCTATGTCCAGATGGAATTTGCCGATATTGTCGTCAACTCACAAAGCGGTCCTCCACCAATTATTCCATATTTCGCAGAGAATTATCTTCGTCTTGCTTGTAAGCAGCATAAGAAAATGTCATATTTATGCGAAGGTTGGTTGGCATATTCCCTGATTGAGAACTCCATCCTGTATCTTACGGATGAAGATAGGGGCATGGTAGACCAGAAGGTACGAGTGATTGGGAGAAAGGTAGCGCCAACGCTATGTTCCATTACATTTCAAACAGAGTTATAGGATTTGTTTTTCTTACCTTTCTTTTAGCTGGGACGTGTTTCGCGCAAGCGGAGACAGATACTCCTACAGAAACTCCCACGGATACTCCTACTTTTACCGCTACGCCTACTGATACGCCGACACCAACAAATACTCCTACCGCAACGCCAACAACACGCGCCACATGGGGAAGGCTCGTATCTGCTGCTACTGGTAATTTTACCAGTGCTGCGACATGGAGGCTAGTCGATACTACCTCTCATGCCGATACGGAAGCAAATAACGACATGGTTAGAACGTCGTATGATTATACGCAAACATTCACGCCGGGGGCAATTACTATTGATGCTATCCTTATTCGTCCATATGGAAGAAGCGCATCGGTTGGCAATGATTTACTTTACGTTCAATTATATAATAATACTGATGCAACGGAAGTTACAAATGTTACTGTTAGACTCGATCAGGTTCCACAGCGAGCATTAACGACTTCTATGGGCTTGATGCAATTTAAATTCGGTAGCCCAATAACGCTTACCGCTGGCAAGGCATATAAAATAGGATTAAAAACTACCAGTAGCAACACCATGAGGGCTTTTAGAACTGCGACTGCAAGCTATGATTGGTGTCGTATGCTTCGCACAACAACGCAAGCTATTCCCGGCGAGGGTGATAATCTCTATATTTATGGAGAACATACCGGACAGGCGACAGGAAATGATATTACTGTCACGATGGATAATGTAAATTCTTCGGTTACTTTTGGACAAACCGCCGCAAGCGCCGTTAACCCACATTCAATATCTTTGGGGGGCGGAAGGGGAACTGGTCGAGGAACGCTTGCGTGGGGTACTGCGGCATCTACAAACTATATCCTCAAGCATCGAGGGCATTTCGCCGTATTCGATGGTGGAACGGTTACGATGGGAACCGCTACTACTCCTGTTCCAGATACTTCTACGGCAATACATGAGATAGTACCGGGAACTACTGGTGACTCTCTTTATTATATTTGGTATGCCGGAGGAACTGGACAGGGTGGAGTCACGACCTATGGTGCCGCAAAAACATCATGGACAAAACTAACTGCCGATAAGGGTGGATATTGTAGTACAGTTGGGACAGCCGTTACGTTACTTGGTGGACAATCGTTTACCGGATTAACTGGAACAATTAAGATTAATGGAGTGAATTATTCTATTAGTTATGTCATTGATTCTACACATTTAGTTTTAAATGGAAGTGCCGGGACGCAAAATAGGGTAGATTGTATTCCAGCAACAAACGGTAATGTATTTACTGTAGCAAGCACAACGGGATGGAAGGTCGGTGATACAGTAGTTGTTACTGGAACAAATCCGGCATCGTATTCCGAAAGAGAAACATTAGTTATCGCAAGCGTAGATAGTGCTACGCAGATCACAACAACAACCTTTCCTCTTTATTCACATTTAGGAACTTCTCCATTTCAAGCTGCAATGGGTAATCTAACACGTAATATAAAAATTCGTGGAACATCAAGCGCTCCATTATTTTCTGCGGTATTTGTGCAGGATGATTCAACTTTTAGTGCAACAAATACAGAATTCTATTGGCTTGGTAAGGCAGCATCTTACTCTTATGGGATCAATTCAGCCTCTAGCACTGGATCATCGCTAACGAATTTACAAAATTGTTCTATACATGATTTTACCGTAAGTAATACTTATCCATTTTATCATGCCCAATCTACGTGTACGAACGCTATGGTTAATTTTGATAATAACGTAATAGATAATAGCAATTATGGTATATACGAATCTGGCTATTGTGGTGTTTTCACTAATAATCTTTCCGTTGGATGCAGGGTCAATGGATGTGCGGGAATGAATTTAAATAGATTTCCAATAGTCGCTACCGGGAACTATGTTGCAAATAATTATGGAGTAGGAATTTATATTTCAGATAGCACTGGTGGATTATATTCCGATGGGGCAATTGTTCCTTCTGGGAATTACAATAATAACACTTCTGTATCTAATGCTACTTATGGATTCGATCTTAACTATTTCCATCATGGATCAAGGAGCACGATTGATGGGCTAGTATCGCTACTCAATGGGCAAGCTGGCATCACTACAGGGAATACAAGAGATTTAACATTATCAAATTTAATAGCTATTGGTAATGGGGCTAGCAATAATTATGCTCAACTTATTTCCCTCGGTAATGGAATTGCTCTTGTAGACTCTACTCTCGCTTCTACTCCTTTGCACCAATATGGATATTATGGGATACATTTTAATGGCGACGGATACAGGGATGTCCGTATTATCAATACAAAAATAGGATCGTGTGGGAATCTGCATCCACTATGTTCGGGGTCGAATGGAATGCATACTTATGGCGATTTGTATATTCCTAAAGGATATCTTTTCCAAGGCGATATGTGGAATACCCTTCTCGCCTCGCCAGTGGAAATATACCCCGGCACCACAGGAAATTGGCCTAATACTGATTGGCGTAGCAATAACTGGCTACACTCTACGGATCACGACCAAGTTGTAGGAGCATTTAAATCATGGGTAACGCTTGGAACTATCGAGAGGGATACTGTAACATTCAACGGAGCAAGCCCCTCTGAAAAACTGACCCCTAAAGACGCTACATACAGAATGGAATCGAGTCAACATTGCACAACCGTCCGAAGTGGCCATAGCATTACTGCATGGTCAACCGTTTATGAAAGCGCATCATGGAATGGAGGGTCAGCCCCGCGACTTATTCTAAAGGCTAATCCTGCTATCGGCATTAGTTCGGATGCTGTTATTGCCTCTTCGTGTACGAACACCCCATGTTCGGTATCGAAATGGTTGCAATATACTGGATCAACGGCAGTGGCAAGCTCAGATGGAGTTATGTGCTTTGTGATAGATACGCTTGGCACAGTAGGTACGGTGAATGTTGACGATTGGCTATTCTCTGAATAGACTTTTCTTAATAGTAATATTTATATTAGGAATTAGTTTTTTATCCGTAAAGGAAAGCCATGCGGTTGGAACGCTAAAGGTTTTCGCGCCGGTTTCTTCTACGGGAACAGTTAACTTAACAACGCTTGGCACATACGATTGGGCACATTGGGGTCATACCAGCACTGCAAGGGATTATAAATCCGGTGGACCTAATAGCATAGGATCGCCAGCTTCCACAAGCGGCTCTTTGGGAGTTCGATTTGCTACTTCCGCTAATAACTATACATGGACAGATGGTACTCCTAACGCTTCAGCAACAACAACCGCAACCGGAAACTATTGGAATGTTGGCTATTCTCTTCCTGTAGCATTAAATATTAATGCAGATACTACAGTTAGAACATTGCATTTATTTATGGGTGGATATAATGCACGTATACGGTATACGTTTCAGTTAAGCGATGGGTCAGCACCCGCTGTGTGGAATTGGGTTGTTGATTATCCTAGTTCATCAAGTGGAATAAAGGAATGGACAATCATATATCAAGCTGGATCAGCAAGTCAAGTTTTGACCGTAACGGCAGAGCTTTATGCAGATTATGGTAGTGGGCAGGTTTCGTTTGGTGGAGCATATATTGTTTCTTCGGAAGAAAATACGCCTACGCCAACTTTGACAATGACCCCAACGGCAACGCCAACTGGCACACGCACGCCAACGCCAGTGAATGATTTTTGCTCATCGGCTATTACTATTTCATCCTTACCATATAGCCTTTCGACAAATAATGCGGCATCGACCGGACCAGATATTTATAGCGGTGAACCACCGGTACGTTTATGCGGTAGCACTATTTATCCCGCTCCGCAAAGCTTATGGTGGTCTTGGCTTGCCCCGTCTACTCCCGTAGCGAATAGCGCGCTTCAGATAGAGGATTGTGGTTCCGGTGGAGATACCATTATAGATGTTCTTGAATCAAGTGATGGTACGTGCTCTGGAACATTGACTTCCATGTATTGTGCAGATGGATATACTGGAGCGGCGTGCAGTGGTACTGGACCAGATAGACTGCGATTTGTCCCAACGCCTGATATTAATTATTTCATCCGAATTAGTAGAGCCTCTACTAACGTAACTCCAGTTGCGTATCCTATTGCTGTTGGATATGTAACAATGACTCCAACCCCAACGGCATCAAATACGCCTACGCCAACATCAACCGTAACTGAAACGCCAACTAAAACTGCAACTCCAACGCCAACGGCTACTTTCACCGGCCAAGCAACCCCAACGCCATATCCAACAAAAGCCCCGACCGCAATTGGTCAATTATTTTATGCATCAGGTCCAACAACATCAAGTTATAATCTTACAACACTTGGCGCAGTGGATTGGGCACATTACTGCTATACAAACGGAGGAACTTTTAATCATAAATCTCCAGTCGTAGGAGCTATTTCTGACAAATTTACTAATACTGGTGCTGCAATAACCCTAACAAGATATGCAAGTTTTTGGGAACAATATACATGGACAGATGGAACTCCGAATGGTTCTGTTTCTAATTCTGGAACAGGATGCATCTTATCTGATACATCGAACAGTATAAAAATAACCGTAGCGGCAGATACGACATTGCGGAATGTTCATATCATAGGTGGAGCATATAATTGTTTGATGAGAATTACTGCAACATTGAGTGATGCGTCAGCCCCTCCTATTACCTTTGATGTTGTCGCAGGGAATAGCCAGAGCGTTTATAATGATTTTAATTTTTGGTTTCAAGCTGCAAGCGCAGGACAGACATTGACGATAAGTAGGGAAATGGTTGAAGATTTTGGTTCTGGGAACGTTACTATGCAAGCTGTTTATGAGCCAGCTACGGAAAATACGCCGACTGCGACAACCACCCCTAATACTCCAACAAATACCCCTGCTGGGACCGCAACAAAAACCCCAACAAGGACACCTACTATTACTCCGACGTATTGCTCTAATAGTCTTGTTCCGCACAATATGTCTAGCAATACCGCACCAATCCCGTATGTCGCTTCTTCGTCAGGTGATTATAATAGTTCATATTATCCATATAAAGCTTTTGATGGTTTACAAACCGGGGTTACTTACTGGTATTCTTTAAATTCAGCAGATTGGATGCAGATTGATCTAGGAGATACACCAAGGGGTTATGTTGTGGAGAATTATAAAATTCTCAGTAATGCTGGTGGTCATGCTCCTAAAAATTGGACATTCAAGGGAAGTAATGACAATACAAACTGGACAACACTTGATACCCAAACGAATCAAACAGGATGGGCGACTGTTCCAGAATGGAGAACCTATACTGTAAATGGCGCGGGGGCATATAGATACTATCGTCTTGATGTAACAGCCGACGAGGGATCTGTAGTTTATGTCAAAGTAATAGAAATGGAAATATGCGGTGCTGTTGGTCCTACGCTCACGCCGACCCTAACGCCGCCGCCATTGTCACGCTTGGGAGCGCCGAATAGCGATCAGGGCATATGGCATCGTGCGCTTGCATGGGCGGGGGATGGGCTTGGGTATGTTGGGGATATGTTTTATTGGTTTAATGCTACGGTCAATCCATACTATGTTCAAGCTACACCGCCAGCTACACCAACGACTGCTCCAACGTCTACGTTCACGGCTACTGCAACAAACACGGCTACTTTTACGCCGACCCCAACAAATACGCATACGCCAACCGCAACTCCAACGACCGATGTTTGTGCCGTTGCGGGTCACGCTGATTGGATTCGGGTAGATCAAGAAAAGACCGTTGCGGACAATTGTTGGAGTACAAATATTAAGAAAACTGCTGGTGACTATAGCACCTCTTGGTCAAATGCGAGTAACGCAGTTTCGGATGATAATTCATATGCTTCTGCCGGTGGCGGATTAGGTGATCCATCCTACGCACTTGTTTGTCACTTCCCGTTTACCCCTCCAGACGATGCTATAATTACTGGTTTGACTATGAAGGTCCGCGCCTACAAGTATCTTACGGGCGTATATATGTGGGCAGTTCTTGTGAAGAATGATGGAAATTGGGCATATTTAAATTGCACTGACTTTAATCTCAATTACGAGAATATTCCTGATACAGAAACAGAACGTGTCTTTGGTGCTGGATATGATAATTGGGGATGCGTGGCTGGGGAATTAACGCCAAGTCGAGTAAAAAATGATGCCGAATTCGGTCCCGGCATTGAAACAAAAAATGGGTTTGGAAATGGAAGTTATGTGTATATTGATTCAATGTCATCTACGTTAACATGGTGCGAACCACCGGCTACGCCAACGCCTACCTTTACCGCCACTCCGACTGAAACTCCAACGCCTACACCGACAGTAACCAGCACATTCACCCCAACGCCAACGCCCGCCTGTGCAGAGCAAGCGCCGCACAATATGTCGGCTGACGATTCCCCTGCCCCATACGTCGTGACAGCAGATGGGCAGTACAGTTCTGGTTACGCAAAATGGAAGGCATTCGACGGTGACGAATCCGGGGCTTTTGCGCGGTGGATGGTTGCGACGAACGGGGCGAATTATCTCAGTATTGACCTCGGCACGGACAGGTTCATCACTGAGTATGGGGTCGTCGGTTCGGTTAGCACGGATGCCTCTCCGAAAAACTGGACATTCCGTGGCAGCGGAAACGGGACGGATTGGACGACTCTTGATACGCAGACCAACCAAACCGGATGGGCGGAATACGAGCGGCGCAACTACACAATCACTGGAGATGTTGCCTACCGATACTATCGGTTGTACGTGACGGCAGACAACGGCAACGGCTATCTCTCCGTTGCCGAGCTTTACCTCTGCGGCTCAGAAGCCCCAACCGCAACGCCAACCCCAACGGCAACCTCTACGCATACGCCCACAGATACGCCTACGAATACTCCTACGAATACTCCTACGGATACACCAACGCCAACGCCAACGCCAACGCCGACACTAACACCATTGCCGACGTGTCATTCAGATTCAGATTGCCCATCAGATTATATTTGCGTAACTCCGACGCCATAGCAGGAAGGTGAAATATGAACAAGAAATTAATCCCCATTTTATTATTGTTTGCGTCTGTTACTTACGCACAATCAGCGTGCATACAGTCGCCTACCGGATACTGGACGTGCGGAGGAGCAATTATTGTTACAGACAATAATGCATTGCCAACTCCACAGCCTAACGTACAGGCGGTAACGGGGAATAATGCAACTATTGATGTTATGCCAACCCCACAAGCGAATTCATGCAAAATGTTCGATATGAACGCAGGGGCAACTGATGACTGTGTTATAACAAATGGAACAACCATCATGCATATCCCCCCGCAAGCGTCAGAACTTCCACGGGTGACAATAACAACCAAGACAACAACTCCATATACGCTGGGGGCGACTGCCGATGAATTTGTACTCTGCGATGCAACGAGCCAAAACAATATTTTAAATCTTCCCGCCGCAGGAACCGCAGGATCGGGCCGACGATACGTTATTAAGAAAAAGGACTCGACGGCTCATACGTGTACTGTTACCCCAAATGGAACAGAAAAAATTGATGGTAAGGCAACGCAAGTAATCGACGTTCAATATACCAGCATTTCGCTTTTTACTGACGGCAGTAATTGGTTTATCTACTAGGAGGCTACTATGTCATACTTTCCAGAAGTCGCAATTAAGGCAGCAGATTCACCATCAATTGATGCGTTCTCTCGCTTGCGCGTATCAAGTCCCGTGGGGATATTTGATGCTCAATTTACATACAATTTGAATAATCTCCTGTTTGAGCAAATCACTAATGGGTCGGGGGCGACGATTACGCATGACTCAACAAACAGACAAGCCGCAATGGAGTTCTCCAGTACCCCTACGGGCGGAAAAGCCTATATGCAGAGTTATGAATATTTTCGATATCAACCGGGGAAAAGTCAATTGATTTTCGTTACATTCAATTTCATCGAAGCGCAAGCTAATGTATTAAAGTTTGCTGGATATAGCGATGGAGTTAATGGCATAGAATTTCAACAAGATGGATCTACGGTGCAGATGAAGATTCTATCTGCCACTAGCAAAGGAAATGAAACAGTCGCACAGGCGGATTGGAATATAGATAAAATGAATGGGTTAGGTCCGAGTGGACTAACCCTAAATTTAACAAAAATGCAAATTCTTGTTATTGATCTACAAGCGCTCTATGTTGGACGGGTGCGAGTCGGATTTGATATTGGTGGAAATGTTCATTATGTCCATGAATTCAATCATGCTAATTTGGATGACTCACCATACATACAAACCGCAAATCTTCCCGTTCGATGCGGCATGACGTGTACCGGAACTGTTTCTACAACTATGAAGTTTATCTGTTCTTCTGTTATTTCAGAAGGTGGAATGGAAAATACAAATGGAAGAACTTTTGGCGTGGAGTCTATTGGACAAGCAGGAAATCAAACACGGGTCCATCTCCTTTCTATTCGCCCTAAAACAACCTTCAATGGTATTACGAATCGTGTAAAATTTGAGTTGCAAAGTTTACAGATTGGAAATACAAGCAGTGCGCTTATTCTGTGGGAATTAGTTCTGGGTCAAGCAATCACAGGAACAACTACCTTTAGCGATTGTAACCCCACATATAGCGCATTTGAATATAATTCTGCTGGTGCAATTTCTGGTTCACCGGCAATTGTTCTTGCTTCTGGTTATATTGGACAATCGAGCGGTTCTGGATCGGATACTCGTCACTTGGTCGCTCGTTATCCAATCACGCTCGATGCTGCTGGTGCAGTACGACCGTTAGGGACTCTAAGCGTACTAGCAACAGCAAGTGGTCCTAATGGGAATTGTAGAACTACGTTAAATTGGGCAGAGATTCGATAATAGGGGCTGTAGGTGAAGCGTTTCCTCGTAGCCTTCTGTATAGCAATAATACTCCTCATTGGAGTGCGGACAATGGCTACGCAGTGGAATGGTGTTACCTGCAATGGATGCACGACATATCAATCTCTTGTTCCCCCGCCAACTATGAATGGAGTATGCTTGTTCATTGGAACCTTAACGGTTACACCAACCCCAACCGCTACTCATACCCCAACGGAAACGCATACTCCTACGGCGACGGATACGCCGACTGCAACTCATACAGCTACGGATACGCCAACTGAAACTCCAACTCCTCCACCGACTAATACATATACCTCCACACCTACAGCAACGCCTACGGCTACATCGGCACTCGGATGTTGTGTATGCTCGGGTCAGGGATGTACGGCAAATCCAGTGTGCTCTGACGATACATATAATACGGCATCATGTCTTGATTATTGCAATGCACAGGGACTACCTTGCACGATTCGTAATTGGCTACCGGGAGGAACGTGCGAAGAAGGGTGCGGAGGGGTTTTCCCAACCATGACGCCTACCTTTACTGAGACTCCAACAGTTACCGAGACTCCGACCGAAACCCCCACCGAAACCCCTACGGAGACTCCTACGGATACGCCGACTGAGACTCCCACGGATACCCCGACTGAAACCCCTACGGATACGCCGACCGAGACTCCCACAGATACCCCTACGGAGACTCCTACGGATACGCCGACCGAGACTCCCACGGCTACCCATACACCAACAAGAATACCATTAACTGCTGGAGATTGTTGTCAACAAATTGGTTCATGTAATGCTTTTACTTGCGATTTACCAGAGAATATTATCCATAATGCCATTTGTCAGGCTCCCGGTACTTGCTTAACTTTTACGCCTACTGCTACGCCGACTAATACCCCAACGCCAACCCTGACGTTTACAGCAACAGAAACCCCTACGGAGACTCCGACCGAAACCCCCACTTTCACACATACGTTTACGCCAACCCTTACACCGACAGAGACACCTTTACCCCCGACCTATACGCCAACTAATACTCCAACAGAAACAAGCACTCCGACAAATACGCCGACAAGTACCGCAACCGATACCCCGACCAGTACACCGACAGAAACAAATACACCAACTATTACCCCGACAAGTACCTTAACGTATACGCCTACAATTACGCCAACCTTTACCCCATCGTATACCCCGACCATTACGCCTACTTTTACGGAAACCCCTACTCCTACGGTAACGCCTATAATCACTGCTACGCCAACCATTACTCCAACTATTGCTATCCCGCTTATCGGATCATACCAAGTTAAAGGTCCAGATATAGTGCAATCTATAAGCAGTTTTGTAATTTATCTTGATGGGAAAACTGCCTCAGTTGAGTTTGATAAGATAAAGCGCGGAAGGCTTATTATTACTGATATTCGGCAGAGTTCAATGAAGATGCGTATATTACATGAATAATCCCAAAAGTTATTGACCGCATATTAAAATCTTTGTAAGATTGCGCGAATGGAGTAGCCATATGACCAAGAAAAAGTTCTTGATTTTGCTAGCATTTCTACTTAGTCCACTTGCTGCTTATGCCTTTACTGGAGCAACGAGTCAGGTGGATGCCAACGTACCGGGAACAAGTCAATCGTTATCTAGTGCTCCGGTTCGATCTAATTTTTCTATGGCGAAATCTGAGTTAAGCTTACTCCGTGGACTAATCCCCCTAACCTCAACTATCAACAGTGTTCCGACTTTTAGCGATGGAAACGGAACATTACGTGACGGGAAATGCACCATTGATCCAACCTACGGATCATACAATTGCGCTACGAGTGGGTCATCCCCCGGTATGCGTATTTATCATACTGGAACAGTCGATATTGCCGATTTTCAGAATAATTTCGGATATGGGATGGGTCTAAATAAGGATGGTCAGGCGACTTTTTATGCTTATAATAGCCCCGCTGTCTCTATTTCTAGTGCGGCTGGTGGCGCAAATCGTGATCTAAAGATTGGCGGTTCTAAGAACTTTGAATTCTGGAATGGCAATATGCGAAGGCAGGAACCGGGAGAAACATTCTGCCTTGGCACGAATCCTTCTCCAACAAACGGATGTTATCCCGGCACGGACACAATGACCTTGGGAGGGACAATTAGCCCTAATAGCTATGCAACAACATGGTCAGTATTGGGATTGCAGGATTTTTATTTTGATATGACTAATACCGGGGGTAGTGGAGTATATGCAAATGTTACCGGAATTCGTAATTATTTTCGTGTTATGGGAACTGGTGCAAATAAGACTGCCTCTAAATCAAGCGTTCGTGGGATTGATAATCACGTAGAACTTGGAACACACATTCAAGGTCTTGATGGGTCAACGACATTAATTGCTGCAAATAAGTCAGAAATTTCTTTTTCTGGAACTAGCCGAGCTTTTTCAAGCGGTACAAATAGCCAGCCGGGGGTCTTTTTGAACTACGCTACCATGACAGGGGTAGCGAACAATCCGGCTTCTCGATCAAGCGGTAGTGCCCTCTTTTGGGGAAATTACTTTGGTGGTGATGATAATGCTATTTTGAATCCAATTAAAACTCTTAGTGGCGATAAGGTAGTAGGCTATGCCTTTGCTGGTCAAGATGGGATCACGCAAGATGCTCAAGTAAAGCCAATTTGGGTAAAGGGTTCCGTAGGGGTATCTTATCACGAACCTAGGATTATGTTCGGTGATTCACCCGCTTTTTCTGTTGCTGGTTCTTCAAGCTTACATAGTGGATGCGCCGGAAATGCAAATGCACAAGTAGGTATTTGCGATGTTCGCTCTTGGGGGAATAACCCATTTTCCGGCGCTGCTCCCTCACTGCTTGCTACGAATAGCGCGAGCGGAACTGATGCGGAGACAATTAAGATTGCTGGGGAATTTGTTACGACCGGATCATGGACCGGACATGAGTATGCGCTTCTTTCCGCTGTAGATACTGATAAGGCTAGTGATTTAAATAGTTTTGCGTATCTAGGTTTTGGTCAAAGCGCTACTTCTGATGCAAACCAAACCGGGGCAGCTACGGTTAATGCTGTAGAATCTCAGGTTGTTACGTGCGATGGTTCTGCGACGTATACTATTTCTAATATGATTCCTGCCGGATCATGGGTTTTGGGAGTAACCGTAAAGCCTACCAGCATTTCTGGTCCTACATCATACAGCGTAGGTACTGTAGCTAATGCAACGCTATGGGGAAGCGCCGTAGCTACGGGAACAACGACTTCATCGGCAAATTGGAATATCACCGCTATGTCGGAAACATTCTATGCTGCTGCAACAAGCGTAAAAATTACCGCTAACGGGGGGAATTGTAGCAGTGGCACTTTTAGAGTAGCCCTGCATAGACTATACGCTACCGGACCTACATCATAAGGATAATTAATGTTCGCTAGAAGATGGATCTATGTTTTAGGAATCCTTATTGTTCTTTCTAGCGTAGCCTATGCTCTTTATGTTCAATGGGACGTGGGTGGGCAAGTATGGGATCAACCGGGAGAATTGTGGGATGCGGCTGGAGTTACCCCAAGCAATACGCCAACGATCACCCTAACGCCAACACCGTCATTTACTCCAACTCCGACGTTTACAAATACGCCAACAGTTACGTTAACTCCGGTATTGACCTACACTTCTACAAGCACGCCAACAGCGACACCAACGTTAACGCCGACAAATACCCATACGCCAACCGTTACTTTTACCGCAACCTTTACTCCGCTCTATACGAGCACGCCGACACCAACGTTAACGCCACAGTTCACGTATACGCCAACACGGACTTTTACCCCATACCTTTCTCCTACGCCTACTCCTTCGCCAATCCCCGGCTGTTGTACGTGCCCAGATGGGGCAAGTTGCGTTCCTCCGAATGGTCCTGATTCGTGCCCTACTCCATGCGCTTTTATGCCTAATGCTGCTTGTGTGCCGAGGCTGAACTAATGCCTAAATTACGAAATATTATTACTGGTTTATTCTTTATTATTAGTGCGGTTACTGCTGTTCGTCCCGCTTACGGAGCGTGCGATACTTTCTATTTGGGAGAAACGGATGCTGACCAAGCACAGATGAACTATGGAACAATTGGAAATCCATCATCGGTAACGTGTGGATTCCATAATCCCGGTTTTATGGAAATTGAATGGAATGAAGATTTAACAGATAGCGGAATGTATCGTGGGTACTTATTGTCATTCGATACATCTGCATTATCTGGTAATATTCCACCGGGGCAATCAATTATTTCAGCCTCATTATGGTTGCAAGATTCTGGTGTTTATCGGTGGTATGATTCTATGTGGAGTGGGAATGAGTGCGGATATCGGTGGAGCACGTCAACTCCATGTGGACCACCTAATTTCGATGCCGATGCGGCTTACACAGCAGACTATTACACTTGGGGATCGACCTGCACAAGCGCAGATGCTCCAGCAAACAATCAGGTTGCCGGAACTGCTTTTAGTTATAATCTAAATTCGTATCTTCTTCAATCATACGAAAACTATAATGCCTATGGCGATACATCAGAGGGAACTCACGTTATTATTCCATTTAATAATCTCGCTGGCATTAACACAAGCGGTCGCACTGAATTACGCCTTGGACTATCCGCTCATAACCCAGCGAATCTTTACTTTATCCAACATCGAACAAAGCTAGCACAATGCACAATTCCTAGTGAACCAAATGGAGGAGTCGGATGCGGGAATAGACTTGTTGTATGTTATGCAGCACCGGAAGCTCCTACTAATACGCCGACGCCTACAGAAACAAATACGTTTACTCCTACTTCAACGTCTACTTTTACCAGCACGCCAACCTCTACGCCGACGCCAACGCCAACAATTGTGCCGGGATGCGATAATCCCGGTGAGGAACTAATTCATGTTACGGCAACTCCGTGGATATGTGAAAATCATACTGGACCAGACTTGAACTGGACAAATCCCGCCGAAGGTCATAGCGATAATTCTACCTACGCTAGTGTGACGGGTGGAAGTAACTCCGTAAGCGACTACTTAGTTTGCCGATATGGCCCATTAGTATCATTTGGGGCAACGATTAAGGGATTTAAGCTATGCGTAACATGGTACGGAACCGGAACTGGTGGAACTGGATGGCAGGATTCTGTTAATCTATTTCAAAACAATGGCATTGGAACCGGCAATACAGTATATGGGAATGATAAGGGACCGGCCTATCAAACTGTCGCCATGCCAGCTTCACGAACAGAAACGTGCTTCGGTGGGGCTACTGATCTATGGGGAACAACGCCCGATCACTGGATTGTCAATGACGGACTATTCGGAACAGGAATACAAACTACTCCATATTGGAATGCTGGAACAAATTATGTAGATTTTATGCAATTTGAGGTTTGGTCTTGTTTTAATTCATCGACTCAAACACCAACTCCAGCGTCTACCAATACTCCAACTGCGACCCTAACGCGAACACCGACAAGAACGGCAACTCCAACAAGTACGGCAACATCAACCGGCACAGCAACGTCAACTCCAACAGGATGTGCGTACAACGTTGCTGCACCGAAATTATGGTATCAAGCTGATGCGGTTCCATTTAGCGAGGGACAATATATTAGCAATTGGCATGATTATGGAACGCTTCATTATGACGCCCTCAATAGCGCCGGAAGTAATACTAGCAAGCCAATATGGAATGGCAATGTCCAAAACGGACTTGGGGCAATTACTTTCGACGGAAGTGACATATTGCAAAGTGATGTTTTTTCAAATATTGCTTTCCCGGCAGACGTTTTTATTGTTGCAAAACTCGATACGGTGCAGAACTACAATAGCCTTCTAGGTCGTAGTGATGGATATGCCCTAATTAAGTGCGATAATGCATCCTCTGGATCATGTTTTGTTTATAATGGCTCTGTTATTGGAACAACTGCTGTTTCTGGGTGGTTCCAGAATTTTATCGAATGGAATGGGTCATCAAGCAAGCTATCATTCAATGGAGCAAATGTCAGCACAGTCAATCCCGGCACAACACGAACCGGATATACAGATATCCAGCTTGGTGCATCTGCTGGAACTCCCGATGCGAAAGCTAAAGTTGCAGAAATTATCGTTTACGGATCAAGCCTCTCCCAAGCAAACAGAGAGACAGTGCAGGGATATCTTGCCCACAAGTGGGGTATCGCTACCGTACTCCCAACCGCACATCCGTATAGAAATAGCACCCCAGCTTGCTTTTCTGGGGTTGCTCCAACAAGTACCGTTACGTCAACACCGGCACAAACCTCTACGCCTACAATTACCCCAACGCTAAAACCAGTATTTACGCCAGCAGATATTCCACTTTTGATGATTACTGGCTATTTTAATACAACGGCTGGAAATCCCAATTATTGTATTAATAATGACGGCAATAATCCATGTAATAATAATGAATTAATGCATAGTGGCGTAATGCCTAATGCAAAACGATTGCAGAATATGAGGATTCTATCCCCCTCTGCTATTGCTAATGGAGCAACATTTACCTTAAGAAAAAATCAAGCCGATACAGCGGTAACGTGCAGCATATCGGCTGGCCTAACTAAATGTTCGGACTCGTCCAATTCGGTTGATTTTGCTGCTGGGGATTTATTTTCTATTAAAATTACAGCAGCGTCAAATTCTTTTCAATATACGGCAACATTTGAGCAAGTTCAAAATGGTGGCAGCGGGGCACACTACCATTTGTTCAATGCTGGTGGCGGAAGTTTTGATTCCGTAGATGGGACGAGTGCAGGTAATTATAGCTATGGAACGCTTGCGCGAGATTATCAATTTGGTGGAACAGATAAAAATAAATACTATTGGATAATGCCACTCTCAGGTAGATGGACTGGTATTTCTGCTGCTTCTTATGGTGGATCAACTACGCCTACACCAATGGCCGGTAACGCGAACGATTCCCTCACGATGCAAATTTATAATATTACTCAAGACAAAGCATCCGATCTTACTATTACGATCAATAATGCTAGTCCAACTGGATATGATAATACGTGTACGCAAAATTGTACTTTTGATAGAGGTGATAAGGTTACTGTTCGATCTTATCGTGGATCATATAACGGGAATTGGTACGTTCGGCTTTTTCTTGAATATGGGCCGACAGATGTTGGTGGTGGATGGGGTTTGCAATGGGAGCAACTAGCCGGAGTTGCTGGCGGCGCTACGAGCGACCGTGATAATCTAGGCTTTAATTCAATATTTGATTTTACGAACTATGTCGGGTACATAGCGCCTCATGCCCTATGTATACATAATGGATTCTTTTTTATTACTGGATCGAATGTTGGAAATTCTGTTGTTGGATTTAATCGGGCAAACACAAATACTGAAGCAGTTCCAGAATATTATAATGATAGAGTTAGTACGTGTGCAATTAATGGTACGCAGGGGGAAAACTACTGTTCGGCGGTAGATCAAGGTGGTTGCCTTGAGAGTGGGGAGTCTTTTGATATTTTTGGAGATAATCGAGATATCGGTGGAACAATAAAAGGAGGCGGGTGGGAGGTTATACCGGCAGGAAGCGGTCCTTGGCCTAAAGTTGTAGCAACCCCAGAATGGCCCGAAAGGGCGAGTTTGAGCTTTTCTGGATCAAATGTCGCTGCGAATACTACGACATGGTATATGGGTAATGGGAAAACAACCGTTACGAGCCTTTTTGACCAAACCATGTTTCAAGCTCCAGAACCAATTAGGCTTAAAAATATGTTTATTACCTGTAGCGCCCCTATTGTCCTTGCGAATGATGCTGTGTTTACTTTACAAAAACACACAGTTGCAGATGGTTGGGTTGATACATCTCTTACGTGTACGATGAGCGGAACAAGTGCAACGACGTGCTCAGATACCGTACATACCGCTGATTATAATGGGGAAGAGACTGCTATTATCAAGGTAGCAAAATCCGGTAGTGGGAATTGGGATTCAACAGCAACATGGCGCTGCAATGCAATGTTTACGGTTACGAAACAAGATGATAGTGCAATGGATGATATCCTATGGTGGGGAACTGCGAGTCTAAAAGAATTAGCTTATTCGGTTAAGTATTCCGTTAAAAGTCCATACGATCTAGACCTAGCTGCTTATAGTGGTGGACCGGGACTTATCTTACCGCATAGTGCGCGTATTACCCGTGCTCACCAGCTTCGGGTTATGCAACATACCTATCCTATGGAATATCGCGTTGGGCATATGGAAGATGGAACTTTTAGCCCAACAGATATGCGTATCGCAAACACTGGTGGACATTCTACTGAATTTGGAGCAAATGATTTTGCTACTGGTGGACTTGCTCAGTATAAGGCAAATTCATGTACGTCTAGCAATTGTTCATTTGATGCTGGAGATGAATTAATAATGAGGGGTCAAAACTTAAGCAGTGCTAATGCTCCTTTTACACAGTTTAATATATTTAATATCACCCTCAGTGGAACTGGTCACGTCCTTGCTAGCAGATTCCCATTAGGGCAATGGGGGCAAATCCGATATGTGAATGAACATATTGCGCCTACCGCAAATAAACTTATTACTGAGTATCGTGTCGATCAAGCTGCTCTAGTTCGTAATCTTTATGTTAAGCTTGCTAGCTCCATTTCAAATCCAGTAACAGTAACATTTTGTAGCGCGAATTCATCACCGACAAGCTGTAGTGGAACTAGACCGTCTTGCACTATTACGGCGGGAAGTACATCTTGCACTGATTTAGTTAATCAAATTACGTTACAACAGGGCGATTATTTTACTGTAGCTATTACGGATGCAGATGATGCAGGGGGAACAAATATTTCATATGGTATTGAATTTGCCGATACGGCTCCTGCCCCCATTACGGCTACCCCTACCCCAACGCCAAGCCCCATACCGACCGGATGGTGTTGTCAATTTATTGGGTATTGTGGATATGGCTCTTGTGAGGGTGGTGGGCAATTCGTCAATCAGGCGTGTATGGGAGATGGGAATTGTGCTACCTACACCCCCTACGTAACTCCCTCTAACACGCCAACGCCGACGCCAACTGGCACGGCAACAGAAACACCTACATGGGAGCCTGTCTTTTATGACCAGTGCGAGACATACGCCTCCGATACGAGTGCGGTTGGCATCTATAGGCTTGATGATAACTTAGGTGATCCAACGGTTAACCAAATTAATCCCGGCACAAATGGGGTTTATTCAGAAGGAGGTTTTGCCCCAACTTATAATGTCATGCCAGCCGTTCGCGGTATGGGTATTCACGTAGAGGGCAATGCCGGATTTGCTATTCCAGCAGAGGTTGTCACTCGTTATCCGGTAACAATTACTGGATGGTTTAAGCATGATACAGCTACGGTTCCAGAAACAATCTTCAGTAACTATACCGGCGCGGCTAACTATCTTACTCTTGTAATGAATAGTCACGGCACGCTTACGCTCTACGCAGGAAATAACGTAAACGATTGCGCGAGTGTATCGAGCACGCTTATTGGTGGACGGCACGTAGATGATAATAACTGGCACTTCTTTGCTGTTTCTACTGCCCCATCTTGGGCAAATCCATCAGGGGTGAGCCAGCATCGACTTTATGTGGATGGATTTGAGGAATCAGCACAAGTGGGAACCTCAACGCAATGCAGGGGCACCCCCGTTAACCAACCACTTAATTTTGGACCCGCCAGTTTCGCTGGAAATGCGTGGGACGGATACTATGACGACATTATGATTTTTAATAAAGAATTATCATTTACAGAAATGAAAAATCTGTATATGAATTGCGGAAATAAGATTTTTACTAATGGTCAAACGAAGCTGTATAATACTACCGAAAATTTATGGGATGTTACAAGTTACCCATCGCAGCAAGGTTCGTGGAATGCGATTAACGCAACAGCCCTATATGGAGATTTACAATTTGGGGCTATCTCTGCCACTGAGTCGTCTATGTCTATGGCAGAAGCTAACCCAGCCATGAACTATTCTAGCCTATTAAGGAAGGCACATTCATTTAGGCTCCCAGCGCAGACAATTAGCGGGACATTGAACTTTGCTATGGGTGGACAAGAGAGTAATACCAATGCGGATTTCTTCTTTAAAGTACACGCCTACGTAACAGTAGGGGAAACAACAGCCGTCCGTGGGACTCTTGTTGATAATTGGTATGAAACCGATCCAACAAACGAATGGAGAACAAGCGGTGAAGGACTAAAATACCTCGGACCATCTGCGCCAATCCCTATTACTCCACTTGCGATACAGGACGGAGACACCCTCAATATTGAATATGGGTTTATTTCTAAAAATGCTTCCGCAACTTCATATGTGGGGTCCACACAAAAGAATGCAATTGACCAAGCCGACTATGGAGATGCAACTATTGGAGAGATTTGGACTGCACCCCCTAAATCCACATGGTTTGAAATTTCCTCAATGGGTGAGTATATTGATGTTCCGTATGTCTGCGTTACCTATACACCGACTGTAACGGGAACGCCGCCAACCGAAACTCCTACCCCGACACCAACAAGCGGGACGCCGACTTCTACCCCAACAGCGACAGTTGAGGGCACAAATCCTCCGATTACCGTTGTGCCGGGGGTTATGGGATATGGGTGTTATCGTGGAACTGGAGAACTACAAGAAGTCAATCTTGGGTTTGAACCATCTTATATTATTGTTAAATCAGAGGAAAACTATCCGTCCGTTGTATGGGCAAATGAAAGTCAATTTGCTGGTGGTAAATCGCTAACGGAAGGATATTGGGGAACAGGAATGATAACTGGAGCTTATGGAAACCTCCTACGTCTAGCTCCGGTTAATACAAGCAATAAAGAAGCATGGAGAGTTAATCAGAAAGATAAAATCTATCATTGGGTAGGATTCTCAAAATGGGATGGTGATGCTGGGTATTTCTTGCGTCATGGTGTATATACTGGAAACGGGTTAGCTGGGCAAGGCGTGCTTGTTTTCCCAGAATTCGGTTCAACAGAGTACGTTCGACAGAGTTTAAATTGGGAATCTATTCGCGCCTTGAGAAGTAATTCTATTCCAATTTCAAGCGGATATAATTATAATTACAATAGACTAGCTTTTAACCCAACCTATCTACCAACCACTACTCCGGTCAATACAACAACTCCGACTAAGACACCTCCCTACACAAGAACGCCAGAGCCAACATATACGGGAACCCACGTTCCAGTATTAACTACATTTACGCCAACAGATACCCCGACAAATACCCCTATTCCGACTCCGACATGGACGCCGGGACTATGTATGGGCGACGTAAATGGCGATCTATACGTATCGAATGATGAATATTACTGGTGCGCCGAAGCAGTAGGAATTACCGGACCATACACGGAAGATGGAACTCTTGAGCCATTGTGGCCTAGGGTGCCAGCCTGTCATCTTAGTAACGATGCTGAAACCTTGACAATACTACAGGGCAACCTTGCATCAGGATGTAGCGGATACAAGGGTGGTCTACGTGCAATTAAGCAATCAAGCGGAGCGGAAGATTTAGATTCTATTCATTCTAGCGGACACAAGTATTTTAATACCGGAGCAAACAAAAACGTCAATGAAAGTGGCGTTCAGTACCTCTATATGGGCGTTGGTTCTCCACGGGGTAATATCGGGGAAGAATATCAGCAAAATACCTACTATGGTCGATACATTGGGGATGGTAAGCGTGGGCAGAATATCGAAACACGATGCCTTTCCACCCCTCAGTTTGTATATATTGATTCACAAGACGGTCTGGGTGGACGTTGGAGAGCCAATGAACCATTCAGACAGGGCAAGACGCACTTCATTGGTCCGTGGTATTCGTCAAATGGACAGATTATGTATATGGGCAATAATGGTCCATTCGGAGGGACAGAACGTTCATTTACGGTTAACCTCGATGCGAATAAACTAGGACAGAATTACTACTATTGGGTTATCTGTAATAGCACATTATTTGCTACTGATTCATGCCCATCGAGTTCGGTTAACTACACGCCAACTCCATACCCAACGGCAACCAAGACGCCAACGCCTAAGCCAACAGCAACAAAAACTCTGACGCCAACCCGTACCCCGACGCCCACAATTACGCCAACGGCATTACCGCAGAGAGTCAAGGCATACTTCCTCGGTATCAAGCAGGGAGTAATTAAGTTCTCAGATATTTCTCCCAAAAAACTATTTTAATGTCTTGACTTGGAGGTTCAAATGAAGCAAATTACTTATGATATGAAAAGATACCTTGTATACGTAGCGGTATTGGTATTACCGTCACTGGCTTTCGGTGAGCCGCAAGACCTTCCAACACATATCAAGGAAGGATCGAGTGCCTTTATTTCTGCGAGTTTCAAGGATCAGAATGGCGTAGCGGTAAAGCCGGATTCTATTTCATACTTCATTACCGATGAGGCGACTGGTGCAGTAACTATCCCCGCTACTGGCCCAACGCCTTCTGCCTCAACACAGACTTTTGAGTTAAATACGTGTAATTGTCGTATCATTAATAATGCACGTAATACCGAAAATCGTCTAGGTACATTCAAGTATACTTATGGTGGGGCAAATCAATATACGGGAACCGATTATGCTCGATATGTCTGTGATAATGTTCCTGATATTGTTGTAGCGCAAGCGACTCCCGGCACCCCCTGTGCGGTTTCTCAAGTTCCCTCACCAACGGCAACTCGGACGCCAACGGCTACGCCTACACAATAATGGCAATAAAGAGAGAACAAGGTGCAGGAAAGATTATACAAGAAGTTCAAAGAATTGAAGATGTACTGTCTCGGATGTTTTCGGAACATTCAGAGACAGATATGGAACACCATGAAAAGATTTATCGTGCGATGGAAGGTATTTCTAAGGAAATGTCCGAAGTTAAGGAACGAGTTTTTGGGAGCGGAAGGGGCGATTCTGTTACAGAGCGCGTCAACTTGGTAGAGGCAGAACTTCGTTCAGAGATATCAGTAAATAAAACATTCCGTACTCGTATTTGGCAAGTTTTCTTCGTTATCCTACCAATTGGACTTGCGCTTATGGGTTATATGATAGAAAAAATGTGGGATAATTACCAAGCAATAAGCCATAATAAAACGTCCCTTGACGAAATTATTAGACTCGACAAAGAAACGCACGCCGGAATGCACCAACTGCATCCAGAATTAGGACCATTATATTCTCCAACTCCAGCAGTACAGAATACGCCTTCAAGCACAAGGGAGAATAAGCCACCGTGGGCGCAATAAAGGATGATGCGGCATGGGAAGCAGCGTTTGATTTTGTAATACGAAATGAGGGCACCGCCCTATCCGAAAATCATAATGATCCCGGTGGGACAACTAAGTTTGGAATATCTCAAAAACAATATCCAAATCTCGATATCAAAAGTCTTACCCTAGAGCAAGCAAAAGAAATTTACTATTCCGATTACTGGATTCCCTCTCGGGCTGGCCTTATAAACAATATTCCCATTGCGTGTAAGTATTTTGATTTTTATGTAAATGCCGGTCCAGACGATGCTGGTATCGTGTTACAACAGGCCATTAATTTTTTCATTCCCAATAAAGTGAGGGAGGATGGGCTAGTTGGGCGTAAGACTATTGAGGCACTAAATGAATTACTTTCCGCTCGGCCTAAACATACCCTTCATTTCCTTTTGGCTTACGCAGCACGGCAATGGGATAAATACTACCGTCTGGTGTCTGCGAGAAGTCAACTTTCTGCTTTCGCTTTCGGTTGGACCGCAAGAGCCTTTCGTATTCCAATTGGTCTGACGGAACCAAATTCAAACCCTTAACAAATCGTTCGTACTTATCAATCCACGATCCTCTTCGCCGCACGCTCTCGCAGAGATAGATATTCTTTGCTTTATAGACCGCTTCGTATGGCACGTCAAAAACGTACCGTATAGTCCAGTGTTTATTTTCTAATTCCATGATGCCAAGCAAGAGATAAGGCATCTGCTTCTTGCGTGGCTTTCCATGAACATGAAGATTCCATTGGTAGACGACTGATCCTGTTTTCTCGCTTGCCTTTTTAGGACGGGCAATAAGAACATGGTGAGACTTAACCAATTCTGGATGAAACTTACTAACGACCTTCTTGTAGATAGAATTAATTTCATTGTTTGTAATCATGCCCTGATTTCCTCAACCTTCCCGTTGCTCATAATAATGGCAACGTCTGCCTGATCGACAAGGTGAAGCAAGTGAGATACGAATACGATCTGGTGAAAATATTCGTTCTGGATACTAGATCGAAGGATATTCATGTAAATTTCTAGGTTATCATTATCAATATGTGATACGACTTCATCCCTTATCAGCGTACCCTTCGCAAGCCCAAAGCGGCTAGATTGCACAATGGAAAACGCCATACGAAGCGCCTCTGCCAGTACCGCCTGTTCGCCGCCAGATACGTTCTTCCTGTCCTTCTGGGCAAAGATATCATGGATAATAGGAGAGAAGTCCTCTTTCATGGTATCGGATGCCGCACGTTTCGATTCTGTCCGTAGGGTTACGCTGAATCTTCCACGTTGATAGTTCTTTAAGAATTCGTTGCATTGGTCTTGGATGCTAGGGCACATTTGCTGGATACTCTGTCTCCGGCAATGCTTAAAAGCCCCATCAAGAAGATTATCAAGCCCGATCATTCCACTAATCTTAGCTATGTCTTTATTTAAGGCATCAACGACCTGATTATGGTTCTGTGCTCCATCGAGTTGTCCTACTAATTTACCATGCTCATGTCGCTCACGCTGGATATCGGCTTCTATATCTGCTACTTCTCTAATAATCTTATCCCGACATAAAGTAAGATTGACAGATGCCTTCGCGTATTCGCTTTGTGTTTTTTGGAAATCTTCTTCTATTGCCCCAATTTCCTTAAGCCGCTTTTCATAAGCAAATAATTCACTTTCAAGAGCGTGTATGTCTTGCGTCAGTTGTCTTAATACATCGTTTGTTTTCTTAATTGAGAGATGCCTTATAAGCGACTGTTCTAATTGGGCAATGTACTTCGTTACCGTTTCTACTTCTTTTTGCAGGATAAAGATTTCCCCTCCCGTGGGAAGCGTGCCAATAAGCTCCTCACAGAGAAGATCGTACATACGAACTAATCCGTAATATTCATTTTCAAGTTCCATTACCCGCTTTCGCATATCACTGGCATCACGAAAGAGGGGGCATGGTATGCAGACTTCATGGACCTGCATAGAATTGACCTTGGCGAGCGTATCTTTTTGCCGCAGCGACTCAAGTGCAAATTGCTGATATGCCCTATCTACGGTTCTCCATTCCCTTTCTAGCTTGGCATAGGCTTGGTTGAGAAATCCCTGTGCGGTTTCAATCAGTCCATTTGTTGTCAGGAGACTATTCCTATGTCCCGATAGGGTTGATTCAATTTGCTCAATGTAGTTCTCGATATTCGTGAATTGAACCGCGTATTCCGTTGCCTCAATCTCACGCTTTTTAGATTCAAGGTCTAGTATTTTCGTGGCGACCTTATTAAAGGCTTCTTGCGTTTCTCTCTTCCTATCTTGCTGCGCCTTAATTCCATCGGTATTATACTTGATAGACGCCTCTAGAATCTTATTGTTTACCTCGGAAAGTTCCCCATGCTTGGTATTTAACTTTTCTTCTTTTTCTTTGATACTGACTTCATATTGGCTAATGGACAACTTAAGTTCCTCGATTGAGTGAACTTTCATCTGCGAGAACACTTCAAGCGACTTCACCTTTTCCGCAAGCTGCAATTTCATCGCCTTCTTAATATCTGCCATAGCGGCGATATATCCATCGTACTCATCAAGGCCAAGCAAGTGAGAAAAGACCTGATTCCTCACCTTCTGATCCATCGTGAAAAATCCAAAAACATCATCCTGTGATGCGAAAAGAGAAGCGAGGATGCTTGCCTTGGGAGGGAATACTTCAGCAATGGCATTGTCAAAATCGCGCACGGCTGGTCCCGCAAGGCACGTATCGTTCTCGTAAAGATAGCACTGTGGCGTATCCTTATATTTGCCACGAATGACAATCTCGTATCGCTTCCCATTCCATTCGTAGGTGGGATTAATGGTTCCCCCTTCATCAGAAAAGTGCTCCTGTACCAGTACGTTATAGAACGGGATAGTCCTATACAATGCTGCCGGGAGCATAGCAGAGAGGAGGGTAGTCTTGCCAGAACCGTTCGGGCCAGCTAGGGCAATCGTTGCTGGTCCAAGCGCATCAAAGTCAATATTAACCTTTTTTAAGTTCCCAAGACCGTTCACAGCGAGAGAGACTATTCGCACGGCGAGTTCTCCTTGGTTTAACGATACGCTGACATGGTTCTTCCATCACTAGGACGCCACAACACTCGCATCGAAATTCTAGTATTTTTTTTCGTATTACATCTGGATCGTGATGAATTGCTTGTACGATCCTATTAAAGCTTCCAACCCATTCCGTATCTTTAGACATGATCCATCGACGCGCCTCATTCCACATTTTCCAGCTAATCTTTCGTTGAGGCTCCCTACTAATCATTGCTACTTCTTCTAGAGCATCAATAAGAACTTCAGCCCACAGGCGCTCTACGGGAAGAAGCGAACTATGGTATATTCCGTCTTGAAAATATGGTATAAGGCTGGAAACTTCGTGCTCATGCGGCTGTTCTGTGCTCATTGATTTCCTCAAGTCTTTGTAACAGTTGATTTACTGTCTCTGGCGAATATTCTTTTTCTTTACAATAGTGTGCAATCTTCTCTTGAATAGTCTCCTTCAAGAGAATGTCATAGGATACTTCTTTTCTATCGCGGTATCGCTTAATCTGCACGTCATCTAAAGAAAAGAATCCGCCATTCATCAGGATTTTTGATTGAATAGAAGCGAAATCAATAGTCGTATGGTCGCAATGTTCTGGAATAAGCACGCGCAACTTAACATAGGTATTATCTAGCTCCTTACGCCCTAGACCTTTAAGGGGATGTATCTTCCACACACCTTCATCACCAGTAGATTCTGCGTGCCATTCCCCTTCGACAGTAAGCATCTGCCAAGAATCAATATCGACTTCCCTGACCCTTGGCTCGCTTCCTTTCTCGATATCGACAATCAGGTATCCCTTTGGAATCTTTTCCGAATAGTCAACCGGATACGGCGAACCTGCATACCAGACATTCGGAAGCACTTGCTGGCGAACGTGGAGATGCCCAAGCGCAAAGTAGTCAACATCTGGAAACTGAAGAAACCAATTACGAGGAAAAATAATATCCCTTGGAGAACTAATTTCAAACCGCCCGTCATTAGTGGAGTATGCTGACCCTTCGACGGTCCCGTGCATGAGGACGACATTATATTCTTCCTTATCTATTTCTTCGTTAATAAATTCAGCAATACGTTCTGTTGCGATTGGAATTGCGTCCTGTACTGTTAGGCGAGTTAGATCGTCGCCCAATGTTCGCATAGGCATCCACGGGACAGCTATGAAATTTATACCAATATTATGCGAGGTTAAAAGATGAAGAATTCCCTTATGGTGGTCAAAGACGCTTACGGGATTTTCTCCCCTGCATTTCTCAAATAGACGTAACTCCCCTAATGAATCGTGGTTTCCACGAATAATAATAACCGGGGCTACGTCTGATAATGCTCTAACGAATCCAGCAAAAGAAACCCGTTCGCTGTTGGTAAGCCTATGTGGAGCGTCCCTACCGGAAAAGTCTCCGGTAAGGACTATAAAATCCACCATGCGCTTTCGCACGTCTACGGCTATTTCACTTAAGGCATTTACTGAAAGAGCAAGCCGAGTATGCTCCATGAGATGTATGTCAGAAATATGTGCAATTCTGACATATTTACCGACAGATGTTTTTACTTCAAGGTTCATATTTAGAACGGAATATCATCGTCAGTTTCGAGTGAAGCAGGAGGCTCATCATCTGGCGGGGCGATTTCGGCCTTACCACCGTCACCAATGATCTCGATAGAGTCGGACTGCTTGCCTGATACGTGCGTTTCGGTAGAGTACGCCTTCGTTCCGTCACCCTTCACGTATCCACGAATAACGACTGCGCCCTTTACAAATACCAACTGACTATCTAGGTCCGCTGGCTCAAGGGTAGTATCCCATAGGCATACCTTCCACTTAATAGGGAATTTTCGTCCCTTCGTGATGAGGGTAAACTTAATCGCATCGAAACCGGCGATTCGCTTTACTGATCCCGTTTCGACTTTTCCGCAAAGCAAATGTACGTTCATTATTCTTCTCCTTCCGGTAGTTCGTGTTCTTCGATAATTTCTTCAAGCTGGCTCGATTGTCCTTTGAGCGCAACAAGTTCTGCCTGTAGTGAGGTTTTCTGTGCAACGGTCAACTTGTCCGACTCGCGCACCTTACCAAGAAAGGTGTCAATTTCTTGCGTGGTAAGCTTGCGTGTCCCGTCGTTATGCTTGGCGACACGCTGGAGAATAGCGGCAACGATAAGCCGTGCGCCTTCATCCGGTTGCTTATCGCCAATGGCGAAATGCACCATATTCTTCTGCACGGCAATGATCGCTTGAACGGTCAACTGCTGTGCGGTTTCCATGATGTTATACGTAACATCGTCAATGGAGATGGGCGAACTGGCGACCTTAGAAACGACATGATCGAAGAACGTATCGTATGTCTCCGTAACCAGCTTAACATATTCCAGCATGGTATGGGTATCGCCACGGTAGTTATCGTACCCGCCCGTCTTGGCATACGGAGTAAAGGGCTTCCCGCCACTCGCCTTCGGAAAATTCACAATCCAGTTATTGAACTGCGCGTTTTCCTTCACGCTTTCAACTTCGATTTCCTTCCCGAAGTTTTCCTTAATGAATTCCTTCTTATCGTCCCTACACCATGCGGAAAGAACGGGACCGTCCTTGTCCTGCTGGAAGAGAAAGGTCGTATTGACCCAATTCTCCGGCCCCTTACCCGACGTGTTCTTTTTGGTGTGGACAATCGGATCGGGCTGTTTTTCAACAATGAAAATCTTCATACGTTCCTCCTTTGTTCTTTAAATACTCTAGCACGTCCATTTGCCATTGTCAATGGGCAACTTGCTTTTTCTTTGCGACGTGGGGCAATTTTCCCCTTTCCTGTTGACTAGGAGCAAGTCGTCTGATATGCTTTCGGTATGCAGACATTTGAAACCTTGTCCATTCCTCTGCTGAATCGTGGCTGGATACCCATTCCCTTAGCAGGAAAGTATCCCCATGTCAAGTGGAAGTCGTTCAAGCGACGGTTTCCTTATCTGACAGAAGTGCAGCAATGGTCACATGATTACTCTGGATCAAATGTAGGCATCGTTACAGGGGCGGCGTCCGGCGTTGCAGCAATTGATTTCAACGAATCTGATACAGGGCGAGCAATTGTTTTATACGAAATTGCTAAAGAGGTTTTTCCAGAGACTCGCGTGGTTCGGAATTCCCGGTTTCCACATTCTACATGGTTCTATTCCGCGTGTCGCCTTACTTCGCTTAATTGGGGAAATATTCTTGTCGGATGGAACGATAGGCAAATTGCTTCGTTTGGCACCAATCCCGTTACCGGAGTGCCGTATGAATATCCTTACGATTCCATTATCGACTGCACACCGAATCATTTGCCTACTATTACACTTAATCATATAAAAAAATTCCTTGAATTAGCCTATGAGTATATTGAAAGACCGCCCCTGACCTTCCTGCACGATGGGCGATTGCATCCAAGGGTAGACCATCGTGCCAATAGGACCAAGATCGTCGCTCCTAGGGCAATTGTGGAGCAATACGGGGCTATTACGAGCGAGATTTCCACCAGCCTTCCGCTCGATACTGGAATACTCTCAACTTATCAAAAATTTCTTATGTATTGTAATAACACAGCGGCGAGCAATGGGGAGCTTTTTATTTCGCAGAAGTCGTTTGCTAAAGACCTAGGGGTATCCCAAATGTGCGTGAGTAAGTATATCCGTAAGGCAAAGGAACACGGAATGCTTGTAGAAGTTGCTGGGTACATCCCGCATATCGTGGCAAAGCGGTACAAGATTGCTAACTCGTATTTCCTATTAGATTCTTTATCTGATCTTTAGTAAAACCATGCACGAAGTCGTCCTGTGGATAACCCTCCTCACTATGTTGTGGATAACTTATAGCTTGACACGGTGGTAATGGCGTGCTATGGTAAGACCATCTGACGTTCGGGCTAGGACGATTGAGCCGATGCCTACCATGCATGGGAACGCCAGAGAGGGGTTTATGGACGGGTGGAGGTTAGGAGTGGCCGGGAATCTCGGAGGCTCTTAACCAATGAAGCCCGTCCAGCCCCGGCGCTTTAACAGGAGAAGAGAAATGAAAAAGAAATCTGCCTATGGATTAGTAACAGCAGGATTATTGAGTGTTGCGCCTAGCACTTTTGCTCAAGTTCCAATCCCAACAGGTTCGCCTACTCTTAAAGATTGTACGGACTTGACAACGGTAGCATGGGAGCAATCTGCGTCGGATATGGGTATTGTGGATTATTGGCAACTTTTTATTGACGGGAATCCTCAACCAGAGTGGGCGGTTGCGGAGTGTACCCCTATCCCAAATCCAACTCCGCACGTAGGTTTTGTAGCATTTGAGCATCCAATGGCAGCTTTACCGCTTGGGCAATTTTGGTTGCTTGCGTGTAACCAAGATGCCTGTTCTGATCCATCAAATAAGATGGTCTGTGTTACTCGGACTCCTACAGCTACGGCTACGGCAACAGCCACGGCTACGGATACTGCGACAGCGACGGCTACGGCAACTAAAACGCCAACGCAAACGCCTACCGCAACAGCAGTTCCAACTAGGACTAAAAAGCCAAAGCCAAATAAGCCGGGGTGGTTATGGTGGGTTTGGCGGTAAGAGATGGGAAAGCCGGTGCAAGAGATAGGGGTTTTCGACCCACATCGAGGCTGTTCGACTCAGCATTTCCCACTTTTGGGATAAAGTTTCGCTCGCAGTTTCGTAGGCTTGGGGAAGTCGGTTAGTCCGGTAATACCAGCAGACTGTAAATCTGCCGCTTCGGCTTCGGTGGTTCAAATCCATCCTTCCCCACTTTCCCAAGTAGCTTAAGGGCAAAGCGCACGGCTGTTAACCGTGAAAATGTACGTTCGATTCGTACCTTGGGAGTTATTTGTGGCGGTAGCTTAACTGGCAAAGCGCCGGATTGTGGCTCCGGTATATGGGAGTTCAAATCTTCCCCGTCACCCCATTTTAAAGAGGAGAAGAAAGAGGAGATGTAATGGCAGTCGGGGAGAAAAATCGTCCGTGGCCTATGAGTGGATATTGCTGTATGGACTTACATGAAAAATGTCCTCCACATTTCGTTGCAAAGAAATGGTGTATCTGTCCTTGCCATGCAGTACGGAGAAAAGCGGTGTTGACAATGCCCCCTAGCCTTGCTAAGATGAGTGCCAATGGAACTCACGATTGATGATGTAAAAACTCGCTACCGCGTCGAAGATATTGCAGAAAAATATACTCAACTTAAGAAAATTGGATCAAATCTTCGCGGGAAGTGTCCATTGCATGAGGAGCGCACGCCGTCGTTCTATGTCTATACGGGAACAAATACGTGGTTCTGTTACGGATGCCAGCAGGGGGGCGATGTAATTAATCTTATTCAGTCCATCAACAATTGCCCATTTCCTAGCGCATTACAAATTCTTACAAATAATGCCAATGTTCTCCCGGCGCGACCACAAATTCTAACTCCGAAACAAAAAGAATGGATGCAAAGCGCAATCATTATTTCTCAGCGATACCGGAGAGTTGGCAATATCTTAACGCAGTACCGCCAATCTCCAGCCGAAAAGTATGTTCAGCAAATTAAAACAGAAATTACCATACTTTTGAAGGAAGTAGCTAAACTAGAGTCATTTAAGGGAACTATTCCCAATGTTCGCGGCATGGATATAGCCAGCCTTCTCCTTTCCCCTGACGTTGAGCCATTTATATATGGCTCGTCGGAGTATAGGAGAATACTGTTAGAGATTATGGTAGAGAGCTTGCCAAGAAACAAAAAATAGACTACAGTAGTTGACAGATGATACCTATTCTATATAGAAATGACTTAGGGGAATATTTCGGGTGCGGATATTCGGACATATCCAGACGCACGATATCCATAGTGGTATCACTTGGTTTAGAAAATTGTTGTTCCCTTTATCCCAGCCGCGAAAGGAAAAAGCTGGAGCGTTTTATGTTGGTGGAGTTTAATATTAGTGAATCCCTCCCCCATTGCGCCGCTTACATTCCCTATGGGGATAATCAATCAGACTATCAAACGGTCTTAGAATACTTGTACTGCTAATGATAATGTATCTAAGAGCACACGTTAATAATTGGTACTTTGGCAGGGGTCCGTCTGGTTATTATCCACCGGCTATTATTACAACAGAAGAAAAAAATGGTGAAATTCGTGTCGTTTTTCCGCAGCAAGAGTTGCAATTATGGGTATACAAAGAGGACTTGGCTAAATTGTTGTTTCCAGAAGATTCAAAGGAGAAAAGTATAACATATCATGGAAAATCAAAAGGAAACGGGCGAATCTACTCAGCCGAATACGCCACAGCATAGCGAAGAACCAAGTCTAGAGTTTATTCATGCGTGGTTAATCAACGGCAACAGGGCTGAAGTTCGCCGCTTTAATCGCGTTGCTCGCAAACTCCTTAAAACAAAAACACTCACCCCATCGGTAGGGGTTATACATGATGTTGATGGAGTATGCTGCATTAAGGAGCCGTGGAACGATACCGCAAATAGATTGTTCAAGTCATATCGAGATAAACATAAGAAATAAGTTCTAAAGGAGAACGTATGATTTCTGCTAAGATTGTTGCGGACTCTCAGTCCGGTTCCGATGGTCCGCGCCTCACGACTTTTGAGCTTATCTATCCACGATGGATTCTTGCTGAACTAAACACGCACCGAATGTTTAGTCGCAATAGCGCATCGAGCCGTGCTATTCCTATCGAGCGAGTCATTGAATCAATCCGTAACTCACCAGCAGAGCCTATTGAGTGGGGCAAAAATAGAAAAGGAATGTCTGCGAACGAGATATTGGATGAGAAAACAGTTGACGAAGCGCGAAAAGTATGGTACTCTGCAATTGACTTTAGCCTTGCTGCGGCTAGAAAGTTATCTGAACTTGGAGTGCATAAGCAAATCGCAAATCGGTTAATCGAGAATTTTTCTCATGTGCAAACAATTCTTTCCGCTACAGAGTTCGATAACTTTTTTAATCTTCGGTGTAAGTCGGATGCACAGCCAGAGATTCATGCGCTAGCCGATGCGATGCGGAAAGCACGGTGGGAAAGCGTGCCGGTAAGGCGAAAGCAGGGAGAATGGCATCTTCCCTTTATTCGGAAGGAAGAATTCGGAAACGTACATTGTAGTATCCTTGCGGCAATGTCCGCAGCCCGTTGTGCGAGAGTAAGTTATGTGCGTCAAAATGAACAGCGTGATTCTAAAGAGGAAGTCGAATTTACGGCGCGGCTAGTCGAAAGTGGACACTTTTCTCCGCTGGAGCACCAAGCCGTATGCATGGGGAATAGAAGTCGATACGCAAATTTTGAAGGCTGGAAACAGTTTAGGAGTTTTTGTGAGCCGGAATCTTGATCCAAAGGGAGTTGCACAGTATTTTCTCGATACCTCATATGGATTTAAGTGGGGGGCATCAGAAGTTACTCGACTTGCTAGTAGCGATAAGCAGGGATGGATTGTCGTAGAGGTAGTTGGAAAAGATTTAGATAGCGGAGCACGTAAGTCCGTTGCTCAAGTTCTGATTACTAAAACAGGGAAAATGAGGATATCCGTAGGGAAGGCAACGGTTTACGCAGGAGAAACTACGGAAGTTAAAAAGCGAGGAGTCAATTTATAATGTCCAGCGATAGAGAAGAATTAATTGATCGCTTACAGGATGTAGTTGTAGCTGCGTGCGCGGAGGAATCTCCTAAAGAGCGTGGGCATCTTATTGTGAATTCATGGTCGAATAACGATTATTGCGATGCGATTAAACTCTTGGAGCATTATGGTAGGGTAGAGATTTTTGAATACTTATCGGTTAAGTGGGTTCGTGCTAGGGTTATTCCAAAGGAGGAACGAGTATGAATTCTAAGCCAGAAATGAAAAAGCCGCTTACGACTAAGCAGCTTCTTTCGGAATGTCTTGAAAAGTTTCAAACAAACATGATTCCGACTGACGCATGGCTCGCTGGACTATATGAAATGGTTCGTGAGGCTCCGCTTTCGACGTTACGTTCTGATGAAGTGGGATATCTTATCGCTACTATCCTCAAGCTGCAACGGAAGGAGCGTGGGGAATTAAATTTAACTGAGGCTCAAGATGATATGATTTCAGAAGCTATTCGATCTGGTCGGAAGTTTTCAATTTCAGCAGAAGCCGGAAAGCCGCTTATTGTGCATTTGGAGTAATATGTCTCCCGTATGGAAATATTTACATCTAGCAGGGGAAGTCGGTCAAAAGCGTGACGATGATTTGCGACAATACGCTATTGGTGCGGTGGCTATACGCCCCGATGGGGTTATTGTATCTTCTCGGAATCAGGCAGCACGAAAAATCTCCCCTACCGCACACGCAGAGTACCGTGTTCTTCGTAAAGCAGGAACCGGATCGGTCGTCTATGTCTGTAGGGTCCGTGGGGATGGTTCCTATGCACTTGCGCGCCCGTGTCCTCGTTGTGAAGCGGCACTACGAACACGCCGCGTTACCCGATGCCATTATTCGATAGATAACTCTAGCTTCGGGACAATAGAATTCTAGGAGGCTTTATGCCTAAATACGTATCACATTGCAGGAATAAGAAATGCCAATACCATAAGGGGGGTCCAGCAACACAATTCTATCAGGACTTTTCTAAGGGTGGCGGGAAGTGGCGCACCATCTGTATCTCATGCGATAAGGAACGTCGTAATAATCGACGTGATCGACGTTACGAAAAAGTCGAACGATTTTCTGCGAATCTAAAAGACGTAGATAAGATGCTATCTGAACTTGGCGTAGATAAGGCCAAGTGGAATATTGTCGGACAGCACTTTAGCGTATCTCCACGGGGGGATGGAGAGGCAAATGTCCGATACTCGGTAAATGTAAAACCCAAACAAAATCAGCAACTTGAATCATCATTCCTCGAAATTACTAGAGGTATGGACGTTCCGAAGCTTTCTCCTCTCGGCTATGCTCGCAGCAGAAAGTCAGGTGAGCGTCCATTGCGTGTTGTTACCGTTGTATTATCTGACTTGCATTTCGGAAGCGATATCGTAGTCAAGCGCACCGGGACGCAGGATTATGGGGCAGTTGAGGAAGCGCGTCGGTTGTCAAAGGTCGTAAGTTCAGTATGCAGCTATAAGCTTGACCATCGCAAAGATACGCACCTCAATGTGCTTATTCTTGGTGATGTAATCCAGAATCAATTGCATGATGCACGGGATGGGGATAGGCTCGCCGCGCAATCGTGTCGTGCGATTCATTTGCTTTCTCAGGCAATTACGCGATTTGCCGAAGCATATCCTGTGGTAGACGTTCGATGCGTTACGGGAAATCATGGTCGCTTCCTGTCTCGTCATCCCACACGGGCAATCCATGATAAGTGGGATAGTCTCGAAACCGTTATCTATTATTCGGTCAAGAAGGCGTGCGGGAATCTAGCAAATGTCGATTTTCACATTCCAGAATTTCAAGTGCTCTCTTATAATGTATGCGGTCAGGAAGTTTTTGCAACACATGGCGATACGATTCTTAAGCCGGGAAATCCCGGTAAGAACATCAATATGGCGCACTTAGAGCACCAAATCTCGCGTATCAATGCCTCCCTGCCAGATAGGAGGGAGTATAAGGTCTTTATCGTCGGGCACGTTCATATCGCTTCGCAAACCCACCTAAGTAGCGGAGCGGTATTGCTTACAAATGGGGCACTTATCCCAGCAGATGATTTTGCGGTATCAAATGGCATTCTAGAGTCGCACTGTGGGCAATGGATGTTTGAGTCTGTCTCTGGTCATCCAGTAGGAGACAGCCGATTAATTACCGTAGGCTCTCAAGACGATAAGAATGTAAGTTTAGATAAAATAATTCTTCCGTGGGAACCATAATGATATTGCGCGTATGAGGGGATGTTGTTATTATGAATTACAACCGCCTGTTGCACTACTTGAGGTTGATAAAAAGCAGTTGGAGTAGTGATATGAGTCATCATCACGACACGCAGCGTCCCAAGAGAGTATTATTTATATGCAAATATCGACCACATATTAGTTATGGAGAAGGTACATATGGATTAAAAAACTCGGCTCTCTTTGTTTCGCTCGCACTCCAGCGGAATAAGATTGAATCAAAAGTCGTTACGGTTATTGATAATAATTGTATTGATCGAGAGGTTCACGCCTACCAGCCAACTCATGTTATCATTGAGGCATTTTGGGTTGTGCCAGAAAAGTTCCACGTCCTATGCCAAAAGTATCCCAATGTTCAGTGGGTTGTTCGATCACATTCAAAGATTCCATTCATCGCAAACGAGGGAGTTGCAATGGATTGGACTGCCCGTTATCTTGAGTTGAGCTATATCTACGATAACTTTGCCCTGTCGGGAAATACAGATGAATTTGTCTATGACGTAAATTATGTCTATAGTAATCAAGATTATCAAAAAGCATTTTTGCTTCCTAATATTTATGATCGTCGTGATATCCCTGTGCCGCTAGCCAACGCTCGCATAGAGGACGTAGTAAAATTCCGCCGATATAATAGAGAAATCCATATTGGTTGCTTCGGGGCAACGCGACCACTAAAAAATCAATTAAAACAAGCAATCGCAGCGATTCAGTTTGCCAACAGTCGTGGCATGGCTCTCTTCTTTCATATCAATGGTACACGCGCAGAGCAAAACGGGGATAGCGTTCTTAGGAACCTTCGTGCGTTATTTCAGCACACTACTCACGTCCTAGTTGAACACTCATGGGTAAGCCATAATCAATTCCTAAAAGTAGTATCAGATATGGATATTGGGATGCAGGTAAGTTTTACAGAAACATTTAATATTGTTACAGCCGATTTTGTGAATGTGGGTATTCCTATTGTCGTATCTCCAGAAATTGAATGGATGCCCTCAATAGCAAAGGCAAGTGCAACAGATAGCCTGAGTATGGTATCAAGGTTGAATGTGGCGTGGCGATTTGGTTATCTGTTCCGCTACTTGTCTCGTTCGGCTCTAGATCAGCACGCACTTCAAGCGACGATGATTTGGGAGGATTATATTCGGTTATCGAAACGCGCTCTAACCCTCTAGGCAGCATCCCTAATTTACGCGCCGCTTCCTTTGATAAATCAAGCCCACGTCCACGAATATATGGTCCTCGATCATTAATTTTTACAACAACGCTTCGGCGGGTAGTTAATGAAGTAACCAAAACATATGATCCAAGCTTACGTCGCCTATGTGCGGCTGTAAGTGCGTTTTGATTAAACCTCTCCCCCATTGCCGTGCGTCGTCCATGAAAGCGCGGCCCGTACCATGATGCTGTGGTAATTTCTTCCGCATACACTTTTCCGCACAAGAGAATAGAAATCCATAAAAGCCCCACAAGGAGCTTCTGAGAGAAAGCGCGCATCGGAAGGTATTAGATTGCGCCAGCCGAAAAGTACGCAATAACTCCGTCAATCATGGCACCAAGAACTCCAGCAGCAGCGCCGGAAATGCTTCCGCCCTGTATACGGTCGCATTGTTGTATGATTGGCGTTGGTGTTGCCTTCGGGTCAGGAGTCGGCTCGGGATCGGTTGGATTGATACACATAGGGGCTGGCGTGGAAACAATGTAATGCATCACGTCCCGACATTCCTTGCACGTAGGAATGCATCGTTCTACCTTTGCAACTCCAATAACCCACCCCTCTACTTGGTTCCCTCGGATGCGCCCTACGGCACACCCAAGGGAGATAACCACCAGCATGAGGGGGGCGAGATATAGGAAGGGCTTTCGGATTTTCCTATGTCTCTGTTCTACTTTAGTACGCAAGAATCGTTTGAGCAAAATTTATCACTTTCTTCTTGATCGCTGAAATCACGAAAATCAATAGGGGTAATTCCTTCCATTAGTTTTTCGTATTCTTGCTGTTGAATCGTTATGTATGGTGCTTGAACATACTGGTGATTGTCAAGAGGAAGAAACGATACAGACTTCAACCTATGCTCATACATCGGAAGTGTAAGTTTGAGCTTTTCGATCTCCTCTGGACGAAATGATATCGTTGCGCTCACTTGATTATCCGACCAGTAATGCTGTAGAGCGGCAGCAAGTTCTAGTTGCTCTAGCGCAGATACGTCTGACTTAGATCGTAGGAAATTCTTTTCGTGTACCGGGAATGATACAACTACAGTATTATCCCCATAGGCAGACGGTTCAATTTTATATCCCGCTTTTTCTAGCGGCTCAATAAGCGAGGAAACTGTATTGAGCCTTACATTTCGGATATAGTATTCTGAATGAGGAAAGTGCATCCCCGGTGTCGCGCCAGCAACGAGGCTCACCGTGCCTGACGGCTTAACGGTTGTTACCTTAATAGAAGTAGGAACGCATAGCCACCGAGAATACATACGGTCTAATTCACGAATGTAGGAATAAGACCTATCAAGCGCATTGACGAAATTACGAAATCCAAACTTTTCGATTGATTGAGCAATGCCAGTAACGGATGTACCAATGCGGCGATTGCGTCCAATAACCGAATTGACCCTTAGATCGTGTGTCGGGACAAGCGTTACCGTCTTAGCATAAAGATAGGCAAACTTGAGGGTTTGTTGTAGTTCTTCTAGTGAATCATGGTGGGCGGGGAATACTTCAACAAGATTACATACCTCGCCACTTTCGAGCGATTGTTCACCGCAGGGGTTTGTTCCAAATACACCAACATCCCAATCCCCATACCCATCTTTCATCCGACCGTAATGCTGCGCGTTTTCGAGCCAGAAGAATCCCGGCTCTCCATTTTCTGCAATTTGGTCAATAAAGGGAGAATAATCCATCCCCATTGATGCCATGCAGGAATTATTGCTTGCCCAACGGTGGCTCAGTAATTCTTCCTTAAAAAGATTCGGGTCTTTGAGCCTAAAGAAATCGGCATCACTTGCCAGCCCCAAGATTAGTTCCGCAGTACGCCGCGCACCGCCGCTAACAACGCAGCGACCAACCCAATTAAAAATATCAACAATAGCGGTTGAGGTAATCAGCTTGCCGCGTAGCGGTTCAAGGATTGCGTCGATAGCGCAATGCATATCATTGAGAGGACCGGGACCGGACGCCGTGCCGCCAAAAGTCTTAAGCGGCTCACCTTCCTTACGGAGTAGCGAGTAATCAAACATAGGGCGCGGACGACCATAGAACCACGCCTCTAGGATAGCGGCAAGCGAAGCTACCCATCCCTCTCGACTATCTTCGATTTGAAAGATAGAACTATTCGTTAGTTCTGCGCCCTTCACGGTGAGCTTCCCAGCCCCCCGACAATCGGACGCTACGCCAACACCAAGCATGGACATATCCATTAGGAACGTAAACGGTCGAATAGCATCCTGCCGCAAGTCATCCGTACTAATGAAAGCGCAATTATTTAATACTGCCGCCCCCTTCTTTTCAAGCGAGGGTGCTCCCATATGTTCCAAGCCACGACCGGGGGGGAGGAATTTGAAGTTGAATATAAGATCATACATCTTTTGTCCCGAAAGCTGGGCCTTATGCCGATCATAGGGCAAGCCATAACGCTGACAGTGAAAGATTTGCTCAGAATAGCAACCTTCCACGACGCGGCGTACTGTTTCCCACCATTCTTCGCGCTTTCCATTCTCTTTCTTTCGGGCATAGGATCGCTTATAGACAAGCTTTCCAAGTTCCCCATATCCCCACTTAGGCTTCCGCCGCTTGTACTGTTCGATAAAGTTATCTGTCAAGGTGATTGCGCTCATGTATGTCTCCATAAAAGTGATTGACCATCATAGACCGTAGTTAGAATAAAGTCAAGAGATGAAGCGTATAACCTATTGCAAAGCATGGTGAAAAAAACTAATATATCCCATCTGGAGGTACGTATGAATACGGCATTTGAAAATTATAAGACAACTATTCCCGGCGCGATTTTAGTCATTTCTGCATTGGGAATGTTTATTTCTAAGGCAATTATGGGAACACTAGAGGGGCATGACTTTGAAATCCTTCTTGGTGTCCTTGCTGGTGCGGGACTCATTGCGGCCAAAGACGGGAATAAGTAATTCTCTATAAGAGATTTCCCTGTTCTGCGGGGTAAGTAATTTTCGCATGAGCAAACTTCTTAAATGGTCCATCTTGAATAGGACGATTAAGAAGGATATCGCAATTAGGAAATGTTTCCTTTATCTTGCCTAGAAGGACGATTTGGTGGGAATCCATCCCTGCCAGAAGTCCAGTTTCATTCTTTGTAAAAATCATTTCTCCATGATAGAATCCGCCGACCGTTCGTGCTTGAATGGTCGTTTTGGTATTGGCAATAATAACTTCACGTTTGAGAATCTTTGATTTCTTACGTGAGAATCCAACTTTATTTTCCATTAGTGCGCTATTTCCTTTTGTTCTCCCCCGTTCGCCTTGATAAATCCATACGGTTCATGTAGCAGTAGGTCTACCCCCTCTTTGTGCATAACCCCCCAATAATATCTATCAAAATGTACCATCTCTCCGCTTGTATCGTTCTTAAAAACAAACACACCGAGAACATGAGATTCCATTTTATTTGCAGCAATAATAGCATTTTTAAGATCAAATTCATATCGAGCTTCGCGTTCAATATCAGGGAAGGCGGGATTTTCCATTAAGAAAACGGATAGCATTGCAGCGCCCTCTAACGTATAGCCACAAATATGAATAGTTTCAGTTGTGGATTTAATTTCTCTTAAGAGAGCGCCACATAGATTATTCATTAATATTCCCCTGTGTTACGTCCGCTGCTGCCTGATAGTATATTTGCTCCGCGCAATCAAGCGACTTCTTGCTACCGCTGTACGTCACATGGACAATGCTATCTACCCGTGCGGCACCTTCCATGTTTGCGCCGCATATATCCATAGGTGCCTTACCAGCTTGGGCAAAAACAAGTTCGCTCAATACGAAGTTACGCTTGCTGACTTCCATTACTTGTCGAACAAATATTACTCCTACAATGGAAAAAATAAGTAGGAATAGTCCTGCAAGAATAAAACTGGCGTGTTTCATAGTGAATCCTCCACTTACATAGGTAGCACATGGAAAGGTGTGAGTCAAGCAGAGAAAGCACTTGACTCAGACTAATAGATGTGTTACAAAGTTGAACACTGGAGGATATGCCAATGCAACGCAAGGAAACCATTCGCGGGTTTACGGGAGAATATAACTTCCTGTCTAACGCTTATCCGCATACTATTCTAGTACGTGGGAAGCCCTTTCGGTCTATTGAAGCGGCATTTCTGGCGAGCGTTTACCCGCCGAATTTAGAAACGGCGTTTGAAAATGCTGTATCTCGATCAGAAATTAGGCGATTATCACACATGGGAAAGCCTAAGAATGAATATAGTGATTCAGAAACACAATTGCGCCTCATGGAAACTCTCTTGAGGCAGAAGTTTGCCATTGATGGATTAGCGGCATCCCTGCTAGCAACGGGGGATAAGCGACTAGAAGAAGTGCTCCCAGATCGTGATTTATTTTGGGGAACATTTCTTGGGAAAGGAAAGAACCATTTAGGGGAAATTTTAATGAAATTACGTTCAGAATTGCAATCAAAAATCCTATCAGGAAAGGCGTCGTTGTGGAGACTAAAGGAAACTCAATACTAAGCAAATTTTCCAACGGGACGGGGAAGTGGAAGTTTCGGGTGCTATGGCTGGTGGGAGCGACCGTATGCTTTGGGATTTCCGCATTTTTGCAATTTCTTATTTATTCCGATACGGGGAATATAAACAACCTGATTGTTGGAATTATTGATACGGGATTGACAATCATCATTCCCGGTGGTATCATAGACCTATTCGAGAATGAGTATAAAGAAAGGACAAGAGATGGAACAGTTGAGCAATCAAGTTGAAGAGTGGGAAGAGGAACAGCAGGAACTAGAGCAAGAGGTTATCTGCCGACATTGCCACGAAACGGTTCAACTTGGAGACTTGTTCGATCATGCAATTACTATGCATCCAAATCTTCGTATCTATCTAAGCCGCATTGACCATGAGGCAGAGGAGAAGGAACGCGCCTTGTGGGAGTGGTAAAGAAACAACTCCGCAGAGCGTACCATAAAAATACCGTTGAGATAAAGATAGGGCGGCGGAAATATGTTTTTAGAACCAAGCAGAATATCATAGTTGGTACTAATAAGCAAGTTCGGCTCTATTCTGTTGACGGTATATCATGGGACAGCGATCCCGAGAAGTTGATTATTGCCCAAAAAAGAATAGAGCAAATCATCAAAGACGGAACCGTGCATATGGCATGGGGGGAAACGCAAGCGATAAGGAGACAGATGAAAAATATATGGGATTTGGATTATAAGAAGTTCTTACATTACGCAAGTTATTGTAATGAATCAGATTTGGAAAAGCTTACGGAGGATATGGAAAAAACTACCATAGATAATCCGTTGGAGTATTTTCTATATATGGAGATTTCCGATCCACTTGTAGCAGGGTATTATGAACGTGTGAGTCCCGGTAAAGCTGATGGATACATAATGATGCTTAAAGATGCGGAACTATTAGGTAAGCTCACAAGGACTGAAGTATGGAGAAAGAAATCTAATGCACTCAGCTACGCACGCCGCAAACGATAGTTATGATTTTCCTATCGTTGCTGATTCGTCGTGTATTCGATGCAGTGGGTTTTATTTGCCAGCGGAAACCGTCTACACAATCAAGAACCGGCAGGGGGGCAATGAAATATGCATAGAGGTTCACGAACGATGCATTGATGCCAATGTTGACCAGATTGTAAAAACCTTTGCAATTCCAGATGAATACACCCCGCCCAAGCGTCGTACTTGGCCGAAGTATATTGGCGGAATCCCCCTCAAACATTCTGTCTTTGATCCGCAGACACATAAGGAAATAGGTTTATTTTTGAGAATGTGCCGTACCGATACGGGATTCTTCCGATTGGGGTTGTATCACGGTCACGCAGAAATCTGGACTGAGCCAATGATCTATTCTGTGCCGATAGAAATTGTCTATTGCTTCAATACGGGCTTTACAATGTGCGGTCCATTTGCTAAGATGGTTGATAGGTCACACAGGGTAGTTGAAACGAGGTTTGTTCCATTGGCTTCTCCTATCCAGTTGAAATCAGGGTGGGCAGAATTGGTGAAAAATTAGGTGAAAAATGTATCAGAATGAATTTGAAAATTTCCTGACAGATATTGAGCCGGTTGTTGATGCGCCGTTTACCATGCGGCCTTATCAATCGGAATGTGTTATGGCGATGCGTCATGCTCTCAATAGTGGCGTATCGCGCCAGCTTGCCGTGCTGCCTACAGCAAGTGGAAAAACGGTCATGTTCGTCACAGCACAGCGGCAGTTGAATATGCCGACTATGCTGATCCTTGCCCATCGAGAAGAATTGATTAATCAGTCCGCAGCAAAGGTCAGGCAAATTAGTCCAGACCTAAAAGTGGGAATCGAAAAGGCTGACTATTCTGCTTCTGATGATTGTCAAGTCGTCGTGGCTTCCGTTCCGACGCTAGGGCGTACTAACTCAAGGAAGCGATTAGAGCGATTCCCCAAGGATTACTTTTCTATGATCGTGGTGGACGAGTGCCACCATGCCGGTGCTAAGACCTATCTTAATATTCTTCGGTACTTTGAGCCAGAGCTTCTATTGGGCGTAACTGCTACCCCTATGCGTGGTGATGGTATTGATCTGGCGAATATTTTTGATGAAATTGTATATCAAAAGACTATTCCAGAACTAATTGAAGAGGGGGAAAGGGATGCGCGACTTGGGCCATACCTTTCCCGTATTCGTGGCAGTCGTATTACTACTGACGTAGACTTGCGCCACATTAATATTCGTGCTGGAGAGTTTGCCGAGGGTGAATTAGCCTTAGCCGTAAATGTCGATGCGCGTAATTCAAAGATCATTTCGGCAGTAGAACAGCATTTTACTGATCGAAAGAGCATTATGATCTTTTGTGCTGACCGGAAGCATACCGAAACATTATGCCAGCAATTCAATGATCGTGGGCATGATGCGGTCTACGTGTTGGGCAATACAGAAGATGGTGCGCGTGCTGATAGAGTAAAAGAATTCCATGATGGGAAGGCGCGTATCATGCTCAATTGTGCCGTCTTTACAGAGGGAACGGATATCCCTCGTATTGATGGTATTGTATTGGCGCGTCCGGTTCTCAGCCCTGTTCTCTATATGCAGATGATTGGTCGTGGCCTGCGTCCATTTCCCGGCAAGGAATACTGTCATATTATGGACGTAGTTGATTGCGCCGGTCGGGCGAATGTGCGAAGTATTGGTGACGCCTTTGGTGTACGTGGCGTTGATTTTCTCAAAGAGGATGTATATGAGAAAGCAAAAATTGTCCGACAAGCAATGGATATGGGGGTCAACGTTTTCGATGACGATGATATTAACGATGTTGAACGCCGTGCTGACGTTGTGGAGAAAGTAGTCAAGGGAACTGTCAGGATAGAGACACGGGCACAATTTATTGATATTCTTGATGCGGCAGCAGTTGCACAAGAAATTGAGAATAGTTCTAAGTTTCCGTGGATTAAGATTCACAATAATCTGTATATTCTGTCCATGCCTGATCGGACAGTAACAGAGTTGCAGTGTAATGCGCTGGGAGAATGGTCTATCCATCATCAGAATAATCGTAACGTGCTAGAAAACTACACAAAAGATGAACCGCCGTTTAAGTGGGCAGATAAGAACATTAAGGAGATTTATCCCGAAAGCTGGCGCATGAAACGTATTGATGCCAAATGGCGTACTGCGCCAGCCACGGCAACGCAAATTCAACTTCTGCGTAATCGTTTTCGTGTAATGATTATTCCAGCGAAGTTCTCAAAGGGTGCGGCAAGTGATCTTATTGATTACTTGATTAATTTCGCCAAGAAAGTGAGGGAACTCCGTCGTGACGAAACTGGCAAAGCGACCGCGCAGGTGCAGAAATGGCAGTCGGCAGAAGTACAAGCAGCAACGATTTAATGGGTATGCATCCAAGTCGGAGGGGCGTAGGGCTGAGATATTAAAAAGCCTTGAGCATCGTGGCATCATTCATGGATTACGGGAACAAGTTACATTCCGCGTATCTCCCGATGATGATACGTGTCCAGTTATTTCCTATGTCGCAGACTTTGTGTATACCGATACAAACGGGCTTGTTACTGGTATCAAAGGAGCGCCGGTTGTAGAGGACGTTAAAGGCAAGATTACCGATGTATTCAAATTAAAGGCAAAGTTGTTTGTCTGGAGATTTCCCCACTTAAAGTTTATTCTTACGAAAGCAAAATATCGTTCTATAACGTCAGAAGGGAAAAAGAGAAGTGAAATTAAAGCGTACACTATCCATGCCTACGATCCCAAAAAACGATGGAAAGAAATGTTCGCTACCTCGCTTTCGACCTACGTTATCTAAGCGCGAAATCATCCATATCATTATTGGAACATTGGGTGGCTTGCTGTGGGGTGCGGAGATTATCGTGTCTATTCCCCGCATAACTCAGACCTTTTGGCTCGATGACGTAATGCACTTCATGGGCGGGTTCTGGCTTGCAGGGCTTTTTTATGAGCTAGGACTATTGGGGAAACTCTATACGTGGAACATTGGAATGGTGGCACTCTTCTCAATAGCATGGGAAATGTATGAATTTATGATCCCACAAGGTAATCCATTTGGGCAAGATTTGTATACTGATACCATAACTGACTTGACTTTTGATCTGATTGGTGCTACAGTAGCCTTTCTCTTGATGAAAGTTCTTTTGAAATCTAAAGTCAAAATACACAAGGAGCACGGTGATGCCGAAGGATCGTGAAGAGGACGATACGGTTCCTATTAAGTTTTTTGAGGGGTGCCTGTGGGCAACTCTCTTCTCCCTTGTTTTGTGGGCTATTATTGGCGGGGGTATTATTGCTCTCTGCAAGAATGTGTGGTGCTTCGGATGATTCTCGTAGGCATAGCGGGACGCGCCCGTAGTGGAAAAGACACGATGGGTACTGCTTTAGTGCATCATTTTGGTTATGGCGCAAAGCAATATTCTTTTGCTAATGCGCTTAAGTGCTATTGTCGCGTAGCGGGATTGATGACGGTTAAAGATGGTCCGTTGCTTCAGCTAGTAGGAACCGATATCTACCGCCGCAAGGAAGATGAATTTTGGATTCGGATGCTGCGGTATCAAATTGAAGAAGAAAAGCCCAATGTTGCAATTATTACCGATTGCAGATTCCATAATGAATTGGCTTTTGTTCGGCATAGTCATGGTGTTCTAATTCGCATGAAGCGTTTTAATGATGACGGTACAGAATATATTGATGATACACGAAACCAGCATCACGCATCCGAAAGCAATCTCACGGGTAAGAATATCAAGTGGGATTATGATATTGAACTTCATAGCAATGCTGTACCGGAGATTCGTGTGTTGGCGCACAGGATTGCGGGGGAGATTTCTCATAAGTGGCGATTGTTCCTACCGTCTGAAGATGGGCCAGCAATCAATGACTATAGTGGATATAAGGGAGAATTTTAATGAATATTCTTGATGCATTAAACGAAGAACCAGAAGTTACCATTGGGGCAGCGTATAGCATCCGTTCGGAGATTGCAGAAAAGATTTCTCGATTATCGAAGAGTTCTGTTGAGGTTGCGTGGATTTTTGCACGCATCGAAACTGGCAAGGAATATCAGGGATGGGGCTACTCGACGTTTAACCAATGGCTTAATCAGGACATTTGCAATCCAGAGGATGATGAACTATGTCTGATTAGCAAATCGCTAGCCTACCAGATGCGAAGAATTGGAACAGCGTTTTATAAATACAAGGATGAAATTACCGCTCTGGTAAATGGTGGACGATGCACGATTGGAAAGCTTGATCGTCTTGCGAACCTTGTCAGGAAGAAGGGGCTATCCATTGATGCGGCCTTTGATTATATCCTCAATGGCACGCCGCTCCCAGATGGATATGAAGAAATTAAAGCAGAGGATGAATCGGAAGATATTCGTCAACTTCCTGTCTACGTTGCTAATGGGGATTATGATAACTTCCGACATTCGCTCGTCCTGCACGCAATCATCAACAAGCATAAAACAATCAATGAATCGCTTAACGGATTAGTATTGAGTAATTTTATTGAATTTGTAAATCTCTTTCATTTAGATACCTTTAAGACATTTCATCAATATGAAAAGATGATTGAGAACGATATTTTCTATTGTACTGTATGTGGGAATATTCCACTTGAGCCGACATTGCACCACCTTATCCCTCGTTCTATATCAGGGGGAGATTCGGGGCCATTGGCGCTTCTCTGCTGGAATCCATGCCATAATCAGGTCGTGCAACCGGAGTGGGAAGCCTTTGCACAAAAGATTCTTGGGCCAAGTTACGAACAGGTAAAAAGCGCATTGCAAGCGGGACGTGATTTCCCGGCACATATCTATTCTGGCGATGCAAACAAAAAAGGAATTATTTGTAGCGAACCTGATGTACTAACTACTTGCACTCTAGAGGAAAATGTGGAACCATTGTATTAGAGGTAAGAACAATGGCAAACCCACGGGGGATTAATTATAACAATACGCAGGTTCAGCTTGCGAATTCTGAGCGTATTCATAATCGCTTAGTGATGACGTTACGGCGTCAGGGAATTTCTAATGTTGACACCAATACACCAGAGGGGCAATTGCTTGCTGATCTATTATCTGAGTTTGAAAATGCAGCAGATAAGCATATTCCCTCTAGCGTGAGGGCGGCGTGTGCTGAAAGTATCGTTGAGGCATTGCTGCTTAAGCGATCCTTAATGACCCACCTACTTACGGCTCGCCGCCCTTCCGCAACCCCGACAGAGCATGGGAAGGCACAGAGGCAAGCTTTTCAAGTTGCAATTAATGGGCTTGCTAAAATGAATGATATTCTGTTGAAGAACTTCAAGGTGCTTGGATTGGGTAGTGGGCTTGATGAACGTAAGCCAACACTAGAGAAAATCCTTAATGAAATCAACGCCGAAGCGGTTGTTGAACGAACAGCCCTAGGGTTAAAGCCAGAATGGGATAGGGGCGAGGATCATAATGAGCCTACCTCAGAAGAAAGCAAGGGGAACGGTCATGCCTAAAGGTGGCGCATCAGTAACGTGCCGACGTTGCCAGAATAGAATAGAAACGTGCGAAGCATTTGAATTACCAGAAGATACTGGCGGAAAGGTATATCTCTGCTGGGACTGCTGGAATCATTTCGATCCTAGGGAATAAGAATTTTCTTGACACGCGATAGATTCTGTGCTACCTATAGAGGGAAAGGGACAGGATTGATTAATGAAAGAAATTCAAGTCAGATGCTATGAGCCGATTGCCGTTGATCCGACCTATGAACAGGGGTGGAGCGACGTATGGCTACGCTGGAAGTGGAATCCGAAGCGAGCGTGCCGTGGGATGCTCACGCTCATTGGGCGCATCGAGCTTCTGAGCGATATGGAAACCAACCGGGAGTGCATTAAGCATCACCCGAAACTCTCAAGCGTATTCAGAAAGGAATTGGAAGCGCAGGAGGGAGTCTATGATTCTTTAAAAAAGGACTTCATAGTGTATACTCCCAAAACGGCTTGCGTATACACAAAGCACGATTGGATTACACGAAAGATAGCAGAGGATATGATGGCTCTCTATCTTTCTACGCAGGGAGTTTCCCATGCAAAGTTCGTGTGGAAGCGCCCTAAGACCATCATTTCGCCAATGACGATTCTGCCGAAAGGAATGACTGATGGAGATTCTGTTGCTCCTATTAGCCGTGCCGGTAGTGATTGCCCTTAAGATTCTGCGGGGCATTATTATCGTAGGGCTGGGGGTGGTGTTTACGATTGTCTGGTCGATAATCTGTGTCCTCTATTTTTTCATCCATGTGGTGCCCGAATATGGAAGCTAAATTCCGTACTGTTATTATTATGGTCAAGTTTGTTGGGCATAATGGGAAGATTTGCGTAAAATGCAATGAGGCAGTCGCGTATTTAGAAAAACGAAACCTCATGCAATATGTTACAAATATCTGGACCGCAGATATACGGGACGCAAGTAGTGATGCAATTCGATACGCAAAGAATAATTTTATTCGGACATTTCCATTTTTCTTGATTCGTCATTTTCCAGAGAGCAATCATCCAATGGACGAGATTTATCTTTCTGTTGGGAAGTTTGCGGAGCGGTTAACCTATTTGCTTGACAACGATTCCCCTCAGTGCTATGATGGTTTCAAAGGAGAGGAAAATATGGAAGAGACTATTGCAAGGGTAGCAGGAAATTCTATTCCTCAGATTGAGCGGTTCATCGTTGAATCAGAGGAAAAGAAAGGCGTGAAGTACACTGTTGATGTATGGACCGCTATTGGTCAGGCAGCGTGCTCCTGCATGGATTTTATTGCCCGTAAGGGTCCGGCTGGACTGCCTTGCAAGCATATTCGTGCGGTGCTGGGTCAGGATAACGCTCCTGAGTTGACGATTCATCCGGCAGACGCCTACTGGATTACGTCGATGAAGCCCCTATGATTACTGTCAAGAAGGAGTTTCCTGTGGTAATACGAAATGACGCAATTCCTCCAGTTCAATTAGGTGACATTGGTGTTGATGAACGACACTTAAAAGATATTGCGCTGATGATTGAAACAGCAGGAAAGCAGAATACTAAAGAGCATATTTTTTATGTTGCCCACGTTCACGATGATGTACGAGTTATTTATTCCGTCTTAAGAGAACTTGAAAGATTGAGAGGAGAAAACGCATGGCTGAAACAGCGGTCGTAACGTGTTCCTGTGTCCATAAGGTGCAGGATAAGATGTATGGGAATGGTAAGCGTCTAGGAAATTATACTCCTAAGAATTCTAACGAAGGTTCTAAGGCATATCGTTGTACAGTTTGCGGAAGCATTAAGAAGGCATAAGTATGGGACGGCACGAAACAAATAGAGCCATTACTATTGAGATAGATCCAATTGAGGATGGGAAAGTATTCTCTGGTATCTATTGCAAGTGTGGTGCCGATCTCGTTTGGTGCGTGCGATGCCGCAATCTTGGCACATTCCCGCTTCGATGCGGGAATGGATGCTTGCATGAATGTGGCGTCATAGGGAAAGAAACAAAGTTGCTTGATGATATTGCCGCTAAGGCAATTCCAGATGCGGCAGCAGTAATTCCAGATAACTTCTTGATGATGAAGGACGATGAGGATGAAGAGGAGGAAGCCGTAGCGGAAGTGGTCCCAGAGGAGAAAGAGGTTGCGGTTACTGCTGCCGCTGATATTACTCGATATGAACGTTATAGGCAAAGAGTTAATCAGCGTGGTCGGGAGTATCGAAAGAAATTGCGTGAAGCTGGATTATGTCAAACGTGTGGATGGAAAAAAAGTGTGCCAATCTACAAAAATGGGTATTGCAAATTCCATCACGAACAGGCTCTCCAGCGGTCTAATGCCTCAACGAGAAAATGGATACGTAACTTGCGAGAGGAGCATCTTGCTAAAAAGGGGAATAAGCCCACAGCAAGCTTGATTAAAACAGAAGTCGTGCCGGGAGTAGAAAGGCCCGAAGTTGAGCCATTGCCTACTTATCGCACCGACGATACTATTCCGCAGTTAATTACACGGGAGATTTTCAATGCCTGACGTAGAGCCGCATATTACCGTCCGCATTAAGTGCGCTCATTGTAGCAAGTACAGCCAGTATCATTATTGGGATAACGAGAAAATCAACTCTGGCGTGGTACTTATTTGTAATTGGTGTGGAAGATACACGAAGATGATTCTAGAGAAATTCACCGTTAAATACGGTTGACAAATCAAGTTTTTCATGTATAATACTGCACACTGGAGGAATAGATATGGCAAAGGGTATGCCGATGAAAAAGATGCCGATGAAGGATATGCCGATGAAGGATATGCCGATGAAGGAAATGAAAGAAAAGGAAACGAAGGGTCACGAAAAGAATGAGAAAGGCGGAAAAAAGTAATGCCTCTTAAAACTGGCTCTAGTCCTAAGACTATTTCGGCAAATATTAAGACCGAAATGAAGCATGGTAAGCCGCAGAAGCAAGCAGTCGCTATCGCGCTTTCTAAGGCTGGTAAGTCAAACAAGAAGTAAGTGTCATGCTTAAGGGGTTTAAATGGCGCGTATGCGCGCAGTGTAATACTCCGCTTAAATACAAAAATCATAAATATTGTTCAACGAAATGTCAATCCGAAGGCTATAGGAAAACAACCGGAAAGCGTTGCCATGTGTGCGGGAGGGTACTGACAGGCACTAAGAGCCTATATTGTTCTGAGCAATGTCGCTACCCATACAAGTGCTTGCATTGTGGCGTTAAAAGTACAGAAAAGCTTTGTACGGCTTGTCGGTGTTATCAAGAATATCTCAATATGGTACGAGTAATTCGATGCGATCCTACAATTGACCCTTCTCGATTTTACGTATAGGAGCTAAAATGGATTTGAATGAATACATGGAAAAAGCTAAGACAACAGCTATTTATCCCGATGCTGGTTCTGGTGATATCGGTTATGTCCTCATGGGCCTTATTAGTGAAGTGGGGGAGATTGCTGGAAAAGTATTAGATTTTGCTGATCCAGATAAAGATGAAGCGCATTATTGCTTTATGAAAATCCTTCGTGATACGGAATTAGCCGGTAAGGTAGCAGGGGATTTAAAGCGAGTCATTCGTGATGATGAGCAGCGATTGAGACTTTGTGATACCTCTAAGTATGATGATGTAAGGTTTGTGGAATTTCAAAAGCAAATGATTGCTGAGATGGGTGATGTACTCTGGTATCTCTCGCAACTCGCAAAGGAATTAAAAACAGGATTAAATGTGGTGGGACATGAAAATCTCAAGAAACTCTTGAGTCGCAAGGATCGTAATGCTATCAAGGGTTCTGGTGATAACAGATAGAAGGGTGGTGATTCGTAATGGCAAAAGGTAAGGGTAAGGGTGGTAAGGGCGGTAAGAGTGGCGGCGGTAAGTGCTAATGCGCTCTTGACAATCGGTGGGGGAAGTGTTATGCTTCCCCCACATGACGCGAGGAAATTCGGGGTGGCTCCGATGGTAGGCTCATAACCTACAGACGAGAGTTCGATTCTCTCCCTC